>JGI24721J26819_10002493_pt1 | contig 20307 bp, 27 predicted proteins | sample YelNatPaOPGAMG01_FD_26819 | JGI IMG/M metagenome (IMG submission 26819) | reverse complement strand
TTCACCGTGCGCACATTCAAGAGTGGAACGTTGGATCAATTTGGCAACATTAAGGAAGGCGACGATGCAATCATCTGTTATTATGATTTAGACGGCTTTCCAATCACTTACCAACAAAAAGATAAACGTGGAAAAGAAACACAAAATGTGAAGGAATATTTTCGGGTTCGTTGGCAATATCCCGAAGAACACAAGGATAGAGAAGGAAAACCNTATAAATATAAATCGCCTGCNGGNAGTGGAACTTACATCTATATNCCACAACGGCTTCGAGATATGTATAAGCAAGGCGAACAGATAGAGCGGCTTTACATTCAGGAAGGCGAAAAGAAAGCCGAAAAAGCCTGTAAACACGGACTTCCTTCCGTAGCGATTTCAGGCATACAAAACCTTGGCATTAACGGACGCCTACCGGAAGATTTGATCCGCATTATCAAAAATTGCAACGTGCATGAAGTATGCTTCATTCTTGATGCCGATTGGAATGATTTATCAAAAGAGATACGCGTCAGCGATCCGCTGGAACGCAGGCCCCGCAACTTTTTCAATGCAGTGAAATCATATAAAGAATACATGCGATCTCTTAAAAACAGGGAATTGTATGTGGAAATCTATTTTGGATATGTAAAACCGAACAATGAAGGTGACAAAGGCGTTGACGATTTGCTGGCTAATACGTTAAAGGGAAGAGAAGACGAACTTAAAAATGATATTGATTACCTGATAAATGAAAAATCATTGTCGGGTAAATACATACAGCTTCACAAGATTACAACCTGGACAGATCACAAATTGGAAGAACTTTGGGGATTAAACAATCCGAAAGTATTTGCTGAAATGCATCATGATGTGTTGAAAGATATGCCGGAGTTCCGTATTGGCCGCCATAAATGGAAATTGAATGAAGCCGGAGAGCTGGAAAGCACGCAACCAATTGAAAGTGATGAGCAATATTGGCAGGTAAATGAGAAGTTTGATAAATCGGGAAATGCCTACACCACGTATGAATTCAAATATGTTCGTTCGCGGCGGTTTTTGCAAAACCGTGGCTTTGGTCGTTATCGTCGTTTAGATGGTACTTATGAATTTATTCACCTGAATCCGCCGACGGTACGCACAGTAGATGCATGGGAAATAAGAGACTATTTATTTGAATTTACAGAAGCCAATTGCAGTGAAGATGTGAATGAAATGATTTCAAAAGGGGGAACCCAATATCTTGGCCCCGATAAACTTTCGCTGTTAAACTTCATAACGCCTAATTTTGTTTTGCCCGAACGCGATCGTCAACTATTCTATTTCAATGATCGATGTTGGGAAGTGACTGAAAATTTTGTTAAAGAAATAGATTACAGTAATGTCACGCATCATATTTGGCAGGATGCCCGAAAAAATTTTACGGTCAAATTGCTAAAACCAATCATTTCAGTGACAAGAAATAAGGAGGGAATCTATGACTATACGTTAAGCCCCGAAGGTGAAAGCAGTCACTTCCTTCAATTTTTAATCAACTCATCAAACTTTACATGGCGAAAAGAGCAAAAGATGCATGATCCAGATGCAGAGACTATGGAGATTACCGTAGAAGAAATTAATGAAAACAAGCAACACTTGATCGCAAAGCTTTGCGCAATAGGCTATTTGGCAATTGACATCAAAGACCGATCAACAGCAAAGGCTGTAGTGGCTATGGATGGGAGGCAAAGTGAGGTTGGCTCATCGTTTGGGCGAAGCGGCAAATCATTGGTTGGAGAAGCACTGAAACATATCAATCCCACGGTGTATATCAATGGAAAAAAAACAGATATGAGTACGGATCAATTCTTATGGGATGGAATTACGGAGAAGACACGCAATGTGTTTATCGATGATGTACGCCCAGGTTTTGATTTCGAGAGCCTATTTGCTAACATCACCGGCGATTGGGCGGTAAACTACAAAGGAGGCCGTAGGTGCACATTCCCGTTTCAGACATCACCAAAAATATATTTGACAACCAATCATGCGTTGAATGGCGAAGGTAGCAGCTTTAAAGATCGTCAATGGCTTGTAGCATTCTCAGACTATTATAACGACGAACATAAACCAATTCATGATTTTGGCGTTCTTTTCTTTGACGAATGGGACTTTGAACAATGGAATCTGTTTTGGAATCTGATCGCCATGTGTGTGCAACTATACTTGCGCTATGGAGTGGTTGAAAGTCCTGGTGAACGGCTGGAACAACGCATTTTGCGACAATCGATTGGAGAAAACTTTATCATGTGGGCAGATGAATATTTCAGCAATGAATCCCGAATTAATCAACGAATATGCCGGTTAGATTTGAGTAATAATTATTTGGAGCAATTTCCAGGCGATAGAAAATGGGTAAGCCCAACTGTGTTCAAAAGAAAATTCAAAAAATATGCTGAATGGAAAGGATACTTTTTTAATCCACAACGATATGATCCAACAAGTGGAGAACCGGCATTTTTCGATAAAGATGGCCGGCCCGACATGGACGATAAATCGGGCGGCGTGGAATATTTCACACTCGGTGATTTGAATTTTTGGTCTAAAAAAAATAGGGAAGATCAAAATATGAATGTAAATGAGGAAGAACCCTTTTGAACATCATGAATCATTAATCATAAAACCAATTAAAAAGAGAAAAAAGATGAATGAAACGACGATTAAGCTACTTGAAAAAGCACAGATAGATCCAAAAAAATTAGCACAAAACATCAATTTGATCTATTTGTTGGCAGATATCCAGGAAACGCTGATTTTGCGTGTAGAGGAAGATATGAAAAAGGCAGGAGTCTTCAAATTTCAGGATAAAGTACATGTGCAAAATATCAAGCGATCAGCCGGCGAGATGCGCTTGTTTGTAGATAAAACAGTGAGTTACGAATGCGCGGTGGAATATGGCAATGATTGTGATGAATTGTTAACCGTAATAGAAAACTATATATCAAATTCAAATTATGAAAAATAATAAAATAATTGTCGTAGTGGGAGATACGCCAGAGGAACGTGCTAAAATGGTAGCAGCTGTAGCTGTTTCGTTAGGATTTGCTCGCACGCGTGGCGATGCAATGAAAATTGTGAGAGCTTCAACAACAGATTTCGACATTAATAGTGCGTATTTCATTTTAGCTGCCACGCATAATTTCAACTATAGTCCAATTAAGTTTGAGATGCTTTACCGCCTTGCAGCATTAGGAATATGTGTGGTGATTGGTACGCGGAAAATACCAACAGAATTGGCAGAATTCTGCAATGTTCTTTATACGACTGATTTTGCACGATTGTAGTATAAAGTTAAAAATAGGATGTATATAAAAGTTATTGGAAGTGGACGAGATTAGCAAATATTTCAAAGGCGAAAGAAATGTGGTTCTATTAGATATATTGAACCGATATTAAAAAATTAGAAAAACGAAATTAAAAACTATTATTTTGTGATAACAATGAAAATATTTGAAGAAATAAAAAAAGAAAATGATTTTGAGGTCGAATCCTTCATGATTCATGAATATGTAATTGTTCCAATAGAGCAAATCATATCAGGATTAAAAAATCAACAATATAGCAATATTGATATTGATTATCTTGAATTAGAACTTGAAAGATGTTCTAATATAGCATTAGAGGTACTTGAAGTGAATTATAGAATGATACGTGAAAAGTTCGTTCAATTAAATGAATACACGACAGAAAAATATATCGAATATTTTACAATTCTACTTGCCTTTTTCAACAAAGCATTTGATTTTTAAAACAATAAAATGAGGGCTATAAAATTAAATCATCAAATAACTAAAATCATGACAAAAGAATTATTTATTAGAGCCATTGAGGCAATAAAAAAACAAAGAGACTATGATATTGAAGTGGCAAAACATTTAGGGGCTGCTTTCCATAATGCTTTTGAAGCTAATTTATTGCCCAATAATGATTATTTGCTAAACATACTTATAGAGATTTTACAAATAGAAATGAATGATATAGGGACCATACGTCAACCATCCTGGATAGGATATTTTTGTTGGGAACTTGATTTTGGTGCTAAAAATGATCATTTAAAAGTGTATGCAAATGATAGAGAAGTCCCGATGTCAAATGCAGCTGAGCTATATGATTTCTTAATAAATAGATAAACTATATTCAATTAAAAATATACAACAACAAAGGCTTGCGCGATAGCGTAAGCCTTTTCATTTTAAACAATTGTCATCGGTTCGCTGTTTTCCCTCGCGCTCCCAATTCGTTTAACTGTTCAAAATTGGAGAAATGTGTAAAAAGGGAAATTTGCGAAAAAACACGATTGGATATAAATAGATGATAGACATATAGTTATATTCTTTTTTATATTTTTTTTATTTTACAAAAGAGACTAATCAAAAAATTAGAGAAAAAACTGTGCAACTGTACGGAAGCAATTTTTTGCATTATATAGATTTGATTTTCAGTTTTTTATCTCTGCACGATTTTTGCACGATTTTGCACGATTTCCCAAAAAACCGTACAGTTTTGCTTTTTTTGGTACTTTTGAAAAACTGTACGAAAACTGTACGAAAACTGTACGGAGTTAATAAGTTGATAATCATAGTATAATGATGGTATAGGTGATAATTTGTACGAAAGTACAGTTTTTTTCTATGGTTTTGGCAAGGGTGTTTTTGCGGTGTTATCACAAAGTGTGATAAACATATCGCATAATGTAATATTTTAACATTTTATGTTTGGTAATACATTGACATATAGTTATTTTTGTAATGCAGAACAATTCATTAATTAATTTTTCTGATATGATTACCACAAAAATTTCCATTAAAACACATCTTCAGGAATTCGTAATCGGTAAGTATAATAACCATGAGTGCACAGCTATCACATTTCCTGACAATTTAGATTTATATTATTTGATTTTTGATTTAACTCAAAAAAGACCTGTGAATTGCCCTGTAGATCATGGTAATCTTGAAATAGTTTTACCGAATAGACGTATTGGCAAATCGCCAGAGATATATAACTATCTTAGCGAACGCAGCCAGTATTTGATTCAACGTAAAATCGAAAACATGTTCTTTGCCGAATTACATGATGAGCTTGATGGAGAGAAACATCGAAAGGGAATTCCATATATTGAAACCGTTTGGAAATTCATTTGTAAGTATGGCATAATGTCCATCACTGAAGATGCTCTTTTAAAAGATTATTACCGGTGGCGTCAAGAAGTAAGACGGCGTGAAAAAAGAGGATATACAAAACAAAAAATTCATCGACAAAGTGTATGATTTTGTCCATTTTTTGAAGCAAAATATCATTAAAAAAGGACTAAAAATGCTAAGTGTTTGTTTGTTATGTAGTTATTAATATTTAATCGAATTATTATGTCAGACATTGATAATGCAGGTGGAATTATCCTTGCAGAATATGTATTTCCGTCGGAGATACTAACTATGTTCTATTTGAACGATGGAGTAAACATTGTATTGAATTTGGGTTGCACATGGAAAATGTTTCCACATGCTAAAAATAAGATCAGTGTAGAGTCAATGCCTACAAATGATGACACGGGAACGATTTATGATACCAAAGTAAGCATAATATGCCCATACAACCGTGTGACTTCGGCAGATAAAATCTATTTTGATCAATTGAAACAAGTTGGAATGATTTTACGCTACACGCTCTCATCCGGAGAAAGGATGATAGCCGGACAAAATTTTTATCCATTGCGCGGGACCGTACGCCGGCTGACGCCTGGTAAAATGTCTGATTTTTCAGGCTATCAACTTGACTTTTCGTCCAAAACAACGGTCGATTTGCTTTCTTATCTATATTAATTAGTCCTTTCCTTACCTCAAAAAAGGCCATAACATTGCAGAAAATTAAGCTGTAATGTTATACTACCACAACATTTTAAATGGAGTTTGGTTCATTGAACCTTCATTTGCCAGCAATTACATTCATTATGTAACAAACTGGTTGAAAGGAATTAATAATGAATCAAATTCTAAACAACAAGCCAAAAATACAGGATTACGCATTGGAATACCAGAAAATGGTTCTTATGTAATTAGTCCAGCAGGGATTGACTTTGCCCCAGAAGATGCACCGGAAAATTCTATCGCTATATTGAACATAAACGGAGTGATTACCAAACATGATCAATTTTGTGGCGAAATTGGTATGACTACCAAAGCCGATATTTTGCAACGTTGTTATGATAATACAAACATCAAAGGTGTAATCATCGTTGGCGAAAGTGGTGGTGGAGATGGTAATGCCATGCGCCTCATGGTAAACAAAATTGCACAACGCAATAAACCGGTGATTGGCTTTGTGGAAGATTATTCATTTTCGGCTATGTATGGAATCCTTGCAGCTTGTGACGCGATTATTGCCAATACGGAATTAGCACAAGTTGGAAGCATTGGCACATACATAACATTGGTTGACTACAGCAAGCAATTTGAGATGGAAGGAATCAGTGTGAAAGAAATTTATGCCACAAAGTCAACCGACAAAAACAAAATTTTCAACGATGCCATAAATGGAGTACCGGAAGGTGTAATCGGTGTACGTGCCATCTGTGATCAATACAACGAATATTTTTTGCAAACCGTGTCAGCCGGTCGTAGTGATCGTTTGACCGCATCAGAAAAAGATTGGGGAACGGGCAAAACATTTTTTGCNTCGGAAGCCTTGAAAATGGGACTTATCGACGGNATAGATACGATCGAGAATGTAATTAATTATTTAAACGTTTAACAATGAAAGTATTAACTAACGAACAACACGCAGCATTGANTGAAAAAGCTGCAAATTGGGACAACATCGTTTCGCATTATGTAGAAGGTAACCCCGAAGCAAAAGCAGAAGATGTTACGCCCGATAGTCTGTTGGAAGCATTTGCCAATGACAACAAAAGCGAAATGGAAAACAAATTGGAGTCAGCACAAGAAGAAATTTCCATGCTGAAAACTGAGAAAACCAAATTGGAAAATGAAAAGGCCGAACTGCAAACACAAGTTAATAATTTGTTAGCCGGAGCGGGAGCAAAGGTGGCAGCAGTACAGAGCGAAACTGAGCTAAATGCTAAAGAAGAAACATTGGCCGAATTTGCTCAAAAACATTCAGGAGACACGTTTGCCATTTTGGAGATGGCAAAAAAAGAAGGTTTAATCTAATTTAATTTATCACAATGGCAACAACACCAGCAGTAAACATTGCGAGTTTAACTCGTGCCGCGATTCAGTACAACGATGTACTTCGCGAACTTCCGTTTTTTCAATTGAATAAGGTCGGCCAAAACTTAAGACTCAATATTCTACAAGTAGAAGGCGAAGATCGATTGATAACCATCCGACGTAAGGGTGGCATTTTGCGTCCATATGTTGCGGGGTTGACCCTCGGCAATGAACAAGAATTGATGAAATTCTATGAAGCAACGCTGAAACCGGAACGCACCTATGCAGAAATTGTGGACAACATCACAAATTACACGGACAAAAAAATTATCTCCAATCAGGGCGAAATGGTTGACAACAAAACCAAAAAACATCCTTTGGAATTGACAATTCTGAGTAACATTGTCAAGTCATATGCCGAAGATGTAACTTTTGCCTTGTTTTTTGCCGAAAGAGATATTGCCGTGAAGAGTCCGATGACTGCCTTTACAGGATTCTTTCCAAAACTTGACATCCTCGTAACCGCCGGTGAAATTTCAACTGCAAAAGGAAATTTGAAAACGACAGGTGCTTTTGTTGATCCAACAACAGTAGCCAGTCCAACTGAAACCACAGATGCAGCGGCATACAAACAATTGGTTGACTTTGTGAGATCGGCAAATCCATTGTTACGCACCACCGGTGAAGTGCTTTTGTATGCAAGTGAAAATCCAATTGAATGTGCCCGAAAATCACTTTGGAAAATGACAAAATCATTCCAATATCCAACCGTTGATCAACTCATGGCACAAGTTCGTTCAGATGCAAAAGCTCCCGGGTTGCAATTGGTGTATGATGTAGCTTTGGGAACCGGAGATAAATTGATGATGATGAAACCTGGGTTATTAGATTTTGGTGTCGACAATCAAAGCGACGATGGATATGTGCAAGTGCGCAATCCGTATGCCGATCCTAATCAAGTTCAATTCTGGATTCAAGCATCCTATGACACACGGATCCAAGACGTGCATCCGAAATTGTTCCAAACCAATGAACAAGTGAACACCGGCGTTAATTATTCCGGAGATTATTAATCAATAGCGAAACAGGCGAAGGCTTAACGGCCTTCTCCTTTTTCTTTCAAAATTCATAAACATATAAAATTTATAAAAAAATGAGTACAACTTCAATAAATCTTAATCCTTTGCTTTGGCCGTCGGGAACCGACAACCCAGGGGGATTTAAACAACGCGTTTTATTTGTTCCTGATTCAGCAGTGACTAGTGCTCCTTTGATACCATCCGTTATTTCGGCAATCGAAGATTATGTAACAGCTACAGGGGCATTTGTGTTTGGAACGACAGGAGCTAAACCAAAATTTATTTATTGCACGAAAGACACCGTTAAGTATGGAGCTGATAATCAAGGAGATGATGACGCACAATCGTTCAAGCAAAAGGGAGAGTTTTTCTTTCCGGGTAATTTGAAAGAAGCAGCAGCTTTTGCAAGGTATGTAAATAATACGCCAGGTTACCTTGTATTAGAAGCTCAATCGGGAGAACAAATTCTGATTGGTCAAAAAGGAATGCTTTGCAACATCAAACCATCATGTGATCTTGGTCAAAAAACGGCCGATCGTCGTGGCTACAAATTCACATTCGAGTGTGATTCATTTGTGCCTACTATTTTCTTAGGAACGCCCATTGACATGGATGCGTTATCCGTTGTTACACCTTAACTAAAACGATATGATTAAGCAGGTTCAAAATTGGTTGAGCGACAAAAAACGGAAATATGATGATGGCATAGCGCTGTTTGAAAAGTTTGCAAGTGCTGAAATCAAAAAAAAGTATTTGGACTATTTCAAAGAAGTCAATGGTAACGTTGAAGCGTTTGACATGCATTTTACAATGCTTGTAAACAAAATCGTATCCATTGAGATAAAAATGAAATCGGCGCCGGATGCTTTCAAAGATTTCATACAAGAAAAGGAACCGACCATTCCATCAAGCAATGACGATGCTGAATTAGATGCTACCATTTCAAAAGTTGATGTTTCAACATTGACTGATGACAAAAAAGCAACGTATGCACGCATTCAAGAAATTGTTCCATTGATGGCATCCATTCATGCTGAATTGGATAATGAAACACTGACAGATGATGAAAGAAAAAGTTTGGCAGAACAGTTAACTGATTTGTCAGATGAAAAAAAATCATTGTGGGCAGAGTTTGACGGAAAAGCAATGACAGTCCAAACAGAAGCAGAAGAAAATGAAGATAAATTAATTAAGTTAGGTTATTTACAATATCGTTTGAACCGTGTGAATGAAAATATCAAACGCACGAACATTTCAATAGATAGTGCAGTAGCATCAGGGAAAAAGAATTTGGAAACAAATGCCCGGTCTCGATTAGCAATGTACATATCCGAAAAAGTAACCATCGAACAAGAAATTGCTTTATTGAATGGACCAGAATAAATTTGATCGATTATTCCCGCGAGCCTTCGTTCCGGGAATAATCGAACCGTTTATGCATAAAGGAGAATGGGCAATACATGACGTGTTGCCTTTTCTTTTATCAGATCATAAAAAAGCGGATATAACAATAGCAACATTCAGTATCAGTGAAGAAAGTTTGAGACCTTTGTTTTTTTTAGTCGAAGAAAAAAAAATAAAGAGCTTGACATTACTTCTTGATATGACGGTGAAACGTCACAAGTTAGATATGTTGTTGTTTGCAGCCAATATGACCACTAATATTCGCATCAATAGCAACCATGCAAAAATTTTATTAGTGGAAGCAGAAGATTTTAAGTTTGGTATTGTCGGATCAGCAAATCTAAATGAGAATCATCGATGGGAATCCGGCTTTTATTTTACAGATATTTCTATTTTTGAATATTTCAAAAAAGAGTTTGAAAAAGCTTATAACGAATCAATACCATTTGAATGGACTTAACAGAAGAACAATTGAATGAATTGGAAGAAATGGCGGCGGCTTTAATGCCACCTTCAGACATTGCTTTTTTAATTCACATACCGATCCAAGAGAGGGAGTTGTTTTGTGAAATGTGTAAAAATCATGTCAATAGTCAACTGTTTGAATATTATCAACGTGGAAAACTACGTACCAAATATGAATTAAGAAAAACTGTAATTAAGTTGGCAAAGGCCGGAAGCCCGGCAGCAGAACCAATTGCAGAAAAGTTCATGTTAGAACAATCACAAAAAGAGTAATCCATGGCCAAAGAAATGTCAGTCTATGATAAAATTGAACAACATCTCTTCAAATCAAATGTTGAAGCTTTGTCAGCCTTGACAGAGCGTGAAAATAAAATTAGGCAACGAATCATGTTGTGTGTGTCAAAGGTACTTGATAATCCATTAATTCCCGACAAAGAAATTGTAACGTATCTCATAGGAGGATGTGGTGGTGTAACAGAACCAATTTCACAAACACAAGCCTATCGCGATGTAGCTGCACTTTATAAAATAGTCGGTAATATCAAATTGTCGTCAAAAGAATGGTATAGATACATGATCATTGAAGGCGCAAAAGAAGGATTTAAAATAGCGAAAGATGCAAAGGATTCAAAGGGAATGGCAGCTAACTTAGATAAGATCGGTAAATATACACGTTCAGACAAAGATGATGAAATTTTTGATTGGAGTCAGATGATTCCACCGAATTGGGAACCAACAGATGATATATCGGTCCTTGATGGAATGGAACCAATACCAAACTTAGAAGAACATCGGAAAGAATTCCGTGCTTTATTTAAAGGCAAAATATTAGAAAATGCATCGGACGCAATAGAAGTAAATGAATGATCAGGAAATAAATAGTAAAATTAATTCGCTTCATGCGAAGGAACTTACTGCAAAAAAATTCTTTAACCGTGCTCAACGTGCAGCAATGATTGTCAGTGCTCACGAGGAAAGAATTGTTGCCGCTCGTGGTACCGGTAAATCAGAAGGAATTGATGCCCGTTTTATTCTTCAACGAGTATGGGCAATGCCAGGTAGTACAGGTGCTCTTATTTCACCAACTTATGCAAAAGCATGGGGAAATACCCTGCCGGCAATTTGCCATGCATTGGTACAATGGGGATATATTGAAGGAGTTCATTATTTTGTTGGTCGTCGTGCTCCATCTAATCTGAATTTTAAACAACCAAAACGACCTCCATTAAGAGATGCCTGGAATAATTGCTTCCATTTTTGGAACGGCACTATCATGATTGTGCTATCATTTAATCAGGGAATGTCAGCCAATTCGATGTCACTCGACTGGATCATTGGACCGGAAGCAAAGTTTCTAAGTTATGATAAAATAAAATCGGAAGTAAATCCGGCTAACCGTGGCAATAAACAATATTTCGATTCTAATCCGTGGCATCATTCTACCTTGTATTCAACCGATATGCCTACTTCAAAAATGGGACGTTGGATATTGGAAGAAGAAAATAAAATGTCTGTTGATCATATCAATTACATACGCAATCTTTACAAGGAAGTAAAACGCTATGAAAGCCTACCCGAACAAACGGAATATGTGATTCGACATGCAAAAGAGTTAAGAAAGGATCTTGATCTTGCAAGACGTTATCAAAAGCCGAAAGTTCCAGTAAAAGGAAAAGATAAAGAATATACGGTTTTCTATGCTGAATACGATGTATTTGATAACCTCGAAGTTCTGGGAGAAGATTTTATTTGGCAAATGTATCGAGATAGCCCTCCCTTAATTTGGCGAACAGCATTCTTAAACGAACGACTATTCAAAGTAGCTAATGGCTTCTATTCTGCATTGGATGATAATATACATTTCTATCTACCTCCAGACAATGGAAGACTAACTGCATTAGGGAATGATTGGAAAAAATTAACCATATCCTCTTGTTTAGGAGATGGAGATGTTGACTTTACTAAACCCATCCACATTGCATTCGATTCAAATGCTGCCATATCATCATGTGCAGTTGGACAGGTTGTTGGGAATGAATTAAGAACAATCCATTCTTTCTTTGTTAAGACACCAAGGAAGTTGCAAGACTTGTGTCAAGTAGTATGTGATTATTATGCGCCAAAAATTAATAAAGAAGTAGTATTTTATTACGATCATACTTTTGTATGGACTTCTGGCAATAATCCGGAAAGTTATGCTGAAACAATTATAAGAGTATTCAACGCAAATAAATATAATATTACAGGAGTATATATTGGTCAGGCCCCACGGCACGATTGGAAACATCTTCAAATAGACCTTGCACTTAAAGGGGATCCTTCATTGTTATTCCCAACATTCAATCTAATTCATAATGAATACCTAAAGATTGCAATGGAACAAACAGGAATACGACAAGGCAAGAATGGGTTTGAGAAGGATAAAACACCCGAAGGAACACCGGACACACCTGATTCACCAGACGAATATAAAACACACATCACTGATGCGTGGGACACACTTTTTACAGGCACTAACTTCTATTTCGTTGAACCTTCTAAATCTACAGGCGGAGCTATCTTTATTTAAAATCTTTTGAACTGAAATCATAGGATTGTCAGAGTTTTTGTTGTCACTTTCGTGTGACTTTTGCCGTGTTCATTCAGTCATTTCGCAAAGCTCCATTCCTTCATTCACACCGCATCGCCACCGCTCGCAAGCGCTTCCTTCATTCGTTCGTTTCGCTCCATTCGCTCATTACGTCCAGCCCTTGCCTTTCCCAACGCACTCGTTCCATAACAAAAACTCTTCCAGATTTTTCAAAATGTTTTTTTAAGGTATTACATGTGCGATCTTTTTGAGGAGGGCATAGCAGCTGATTTTAATATTTGCCTATGATATAACCCATAGGTATCACATGTGCGATCTTTTTGAGGAGGGCGCAACAGTTAAATTTAACATTTGCCCATCTCGCACCAGCATATTACGTTATTTTTTTTGCTGCGTTCGCAAAAATTCCTGAGGGCGGTGCGTGCTCTCCGAGGGGAGTAAGGGGAATTTATTCCCCTTACAAATCCCTTTTTTGTCTGTTAATCAATCTTTTGAATTAATAACAATGATTATTTTAATTGAAAGGTTTGATATTTTAGAATTTGTATTTTTTGAACAAAAACAGGTTTTCAAAAATCAGAAAATAAATACGCAAATAAAAATTGATCTATAAAAATGAACCCGCATAAGTGTTAAATAGTCTAAAAAAAGAGCACAAAAAAAGATCATTTTGCCTAAATGCGCCCAATTGCTCAATATTTTTATTTTACATTGCGTAACTACTTGATTATTTGTGTGTTATAAGGCGTTTTTATGTGTTAAATAACAATAAAATAATGTACACTGAGTACACTTTTCGTTTTTGTGTTGTATCTTTACATCATCAATAAAGAACAAAACAAACAATTAAAACAATAACACAATGAAAACTTTAAAAGCAACCCCGAAACAAATGGAAAGAGCCGAAAAGGCTTACAAAAAATTTTTACATTTCAAATCAATTCATGATTTTGATATTGATAGAATAGGTTTAGAAAATGCACAAAAATTTTTGAGCTGGCACAATGGTGACATTAGCGAAATTCTTAACGGAAACGAGGAAGTTGAAAGAAGATGGAGAGAGTTTTTTATAGGCGTTGAGATAAAGAGAGCAGAACGCAATAAAGCAAGAAGAGCCGAATTAAGAGCCAAAAAAATGGGAAGATCAACGAATTTATGAATATGTGATTTTATTTATATTAATAATAAACCAATTAAAAATTACGAAAATGAAAACGGAAAAATTGAACAAAACAAATTTAGATTCAAAATGTAATTTTGAAGAAATTGAAAACTTTTTAGGGGTTGAAATTGAAAGCGTATATACTTTTAAATCTGATTATAAAGGCGTTGGAATAGCACCGGGTAGCGTGATTTCCGAAAATAGTTATCCTTGTTATCATTTTAGACCGTTTACAATGATTAACCGGAATTACAAATTTGACTTTGAAACGGGCATTTTGACATTGGAAGGGCGAGATAAATGGCAGAGAAAATTTTCAAAAAAAATGTTTCAACTTGAAAAAGTGGGATATAAACTAAAAACCACACATAAACCAGAGGGTTATATTTGGGGAAATGCAAAAGAAATAAATAACTAAAAAATTACGACAATGGAAGCAAGAGAAATTTCAAAAAATGATTTTCGTTTTAGAAACGAGGGGAGCGGGTTTTATTCGGTTTTCTATTTTTGTCCTGAGAGTAAAAAAAGCTGGTGGACTGTTATACATGATAGAACTTTGATTAATGCAACAATATGCAACGAAGAGCCAGAACAGAGAGATTTATTAAAATTAAAAGAAATAGCAAAAAAAGGAATTCGTTCGGCTAATTAGTATACTAATAACATAAAATCAAATAAGATGAAAAAGCAAACAGTTATAGCCTCTTCGACAACAAAAGAAGATATAATATATTTAATTAACAAATATTGGTATTCAAAAAACTACACTGTAAACTTTGACACCGGCGAAATAATTGGTTTAAAGGGTATAATGCAAGGGGTTAGAGTTCGAGAAAAAAAAGGGCGGTATCAATTCATAAAAGAAAGCAATAATAATATAATTAAAACACACAAAGATGAATACTTATTTTAAATACTATCCGAATGTTTTCCTTGCAAAATGCGAGGAAAAACATGAAAAAGGCGAAACGATTAAAGTAGCCACAAAATACGGCGTTGAACATGATTGTATAGTTTTCAATCAAATTGGCAAAAAAGAAGGGTTTTTCTATTATTCAATTGTGCGGGCTGATGGGTTTAATCATCAAGAACGAGCAAGAAGAAGAGCCGAAAGGTTGCATGCAGCTTCGTACAATGCAATAAAAAAATCCGATTCATATTATCATGCAGCGCAAGGAGCAACGGCAAGTATCGTATTTGGTCAACCTATTTTAATAGGCCACTATAGCGAAAAAAGCCACCGCCGGGCAATTGAAAGGAGTAACAACGCAATGAAAAAGAGCGTAGAAACACAAGAACAGGCGAAAAACTATGAAACCCGCGCGAAATTTTGGGAGCAAAAGGCAAATAAAATCGATTTATCAATACCGGAAAGCTTAGAATTTTATCAATTTGAACTTGAAAAGGCAAAAGCCAAACACGAAGGTTTAAAAAATGGAACGATTAAAAAAGAGCATTCTTTTTCATTGACATATGCAAAAAAAGAAGTTAATGAACTCGAAACCAAACTAAAAATCGCCAAAAGGTTATGGGCATAAATGAAAATATACACTTTGATTATCAAGCTCTTGCACGTGTTAAATATATGTGCAGGGGCTTTTTTGTGCGGCCTCCTTTCTTTTGAATGCGCCAAAAAGAAAGGAGCAAAGAAAAGCGCCTTCCTTTCTGACAAACGGCTCAGAAAGGAAGCGAAAGAACCCGTGAATTATTTTTTGTCCTTTCAATGAGATATGAAGATGACTTTTTTTGTACCAGAAATAGCGATCACCATAAAAAAATGTCTATGAATACGGACAAAAAAAGAATTCACCTGAGTAAAGTCTTCAAGATAATGGAAAGAAAGGAGCCGGATGGGAGACCTAAAGAGTTTTCTATTCGTTTTGTGAAAATAAGTACAGGTGAACGAGTTGATTATCCAAAGGCTATTCTTACTTCAATCCATACCGCCGGCGATACGGTGAATATCATGCAAGTAGGTGAAAATCATCCACGAAAAATTAAACGTGTTTTAATTGTCCGATTCAACGGACTAAAAGTCTATATCTAATGAGAGAAAAAAGAAATAAAGCAAAAGAAACCAAAGAAGATATTTTTGACTTTGGGGAAACAGCGTATTTACCAGGCGGAAAAGCTGTGGTAATGATGATGGATTCCGGCGATTTAATTGAAAATGCCGATGCCAAAGGAAAGGTTGTAAATCCTACGAATGTAAAATTAAAGGAAATTCCAACATGGATGCCACGTGGCACAAGTAATAGTTTACCGGAAGATATCATTACAAAATGCTACAACAACGTCGCCGTATCAAGTTCAATCGAATTCAATACCCGTATTGCTTATGGCGATGGGATTATGGTAGTTAGAAAAAAACGTGATGATCAAGGCCAAATGGTGTATGAAGAATTGCTTGAGAGCGAAGCACCGGAAATTTTTACATTCATAGAAGATAACAATTATGTCAGGTTGGCTCAAGAATGGGCAAATGATATTTCCGTATTTGCTGATGCGTATGTTCAATTTGTTTTCAACAAACAAGATCCCAAACGAAAGATAGTCCGTATTGTTAATCTCGAAACAGTCTATAGTCGATTAAGCCAAATGAATGCCGACGGAGTGATAGAATGGCATGGATATTCTGCTAAATGGAAAAATGATGCTTCCACTGATTTAATCGCAACTCCTTTTCTGGATCGCAAAGCCCCTTTGTATGACTTAAAGATGAGAATTGGTAAAATACCTAATGAAACAGGGAAAAATGTAGACAAAAAAGAAAATAGTTTTGTGATGAGCATAGCACCTCCTACTCCTGGACGTTTCTATTATGGAATGCCTTCATGGTGGAGTGTGTTTCTATCGGGTTGGTATGATTTTGCTTGCGCAATTCCGGAATTCAAAAAAGCATTGATTCGAAATTCGATGGTGATCAAATACCATGTAAAAATTCGTGAAGGGTTTTGGAACAAGTTATATAATTCCGAAAATATTACTGATCCAGCTTTGAAGATTGCACGCCGAAGAAAGTTTCTTGAAGATATGAATGCATTTCTTTCGGGGGCCGGAAATTCAGGAAAGAGTTTTATTTCGGAATTTGTTTATGACAAGGTGAAAGGTGCAGAAGAACAAGATGTGATAATCGATGCAGTGCCTAATGGCTTAACAGATGGACAATATGTGGAAGATAGCGAGGAAGCAAGTAATGTGATCTATTCAGCCACAGGCGTACATCCATCTATCATTGGAGCGTCGCCAGGGAAGTCGAAAAGCATCAATGGGACAGAAGCACGAGAATTGTTTATCATAAAACAAGCCATGACCAAGCCGATCCGCGATGCACTCACGATGCCACTGTACATCGTTAAAGCTATTAATGATTGGCCAGCCGATATTCATTTTATGATTCCAAACATCGTCCTTGAAACATTGGATAAAGGAACAGGCGCAATAAAACAAATTGGCAATCAAAAAATATAAATCATGAGTAATTTATTTCAATCCATCCAGGAGTTAAGTGGTTTTGTAAAAATCAATGCAAATCTTTCATTCAATATTATAAAACCATACATAGATGATGCGCGTGACATGTTTATTCGTCGTTATATTGGCAACGAATTAACGGATAAATTGGAAGCCTATGCAAAGGATCGTTCAATTGAAAATCCAGCCATGATAGTATTACTTTCACTGATTCAGCGTTCGTTAGCCCCATTTGCCCTTTTGATGGCAACACGTGAAACGAGTATCAATTTTGGCGACACGGGACATACTGTTTCAAGAACCGACAAATTAGCACCGGCAAGCGATAAGAAAATAGCAGACTACATGCAAAGTTTACAAGAACGCGGTTGGAACAACCTGGAATTGGCTATTCAATTTATTGAAAAAAGAATTAGTGATTATCCTGAATATAAAATAGACACAACGCATTTCATCCAATCGGCTACAGATTTTCAGGATAATGGATTGGTGGATATTCAATATAGCCGGTTGACCTATCAAACGCTATTTATGACAATGTGTAGCATTGAAAAAAAAGAGATTTGGAAATTACTCGGAAACACACTCTTTACTTCGTTACTTGCAAAAGCAAATACAACCGCTGTTTCAGATATTGAAAAAGGCGTAATTGACTTAATTAAAAAGTATATTGCAAATCGCGTTGCATTTATCATGAGCAACACAAAAAGCACCACGCAAAGGGCAGCGCCTCAATACGGCGTGGAATATACGCCTCTTTTTCGTCCGCTAAGCAACAGTGACGAACAAGGAAATTTCTATGAAGAAGAATCAAAGTTCTACATGCAGGAATTAATTTCAATGCTTAAAGCCAATGCAGACGCATTAAATTATACGCCGGTTGATACTGTTTTAGCGTTCAACAATGTTGATAAAACTTCTTTTTATATGTTAGGATGATGAAAGACCTTACACTACCGGCCAATTGGAACGAACTTTCAGCCAAAGAGATTTTATTCCTGCTAAAACTCACTTTTGAAAATGTTTCTCCCCAAGAATGTAAAGTGAAAATGCTACTTTTTTGCCTCAATGCAAGCGTCAAACAGGAACAAAACGGCCTGTATTTGTTGAAAATAGGACGCGACAAATACCTTGTTTCACCTGATTGGGTGAATGAGCAAGCTGAAAAATTAGATTTTTTGCTTTCACAGCCCGACGAACAAGGGAATCGCTACATCTATCCGAAACTTACCCGGAATCCGTTCCCAATTGTGAAAAGCCGTTTTCGCAAGCTCAAAGGGCCAGCCGATGGGCTTACAGATATTACGTATGATCAATTTATTTATTTGCAAACTTACCAAAGCCAGTTGCAAACAACCGAAAAAGCAATTGATTTGTTCATTTCAGTGATCTATCTTCATAAAGGCAAATCGAATTTGAAATTAGTATCTCATTTATCACCAGAAGTAAAGATGGCGATCTTTTGGTTTTATCTTGGTTGCCTTGATTTCATTACCGAAAAGTTTCCTTTGACTTTTTCCGGTGGGGGCGAAGCAAAAGGGAGTGTGTATGAAAATCAAATGCGCATTGTCAACACATTGGCCAATGGTGACGTCACCAAAAAGCCAGAGGTTAGAAATGCAAATCTTTACGACGCCCTCTATAGTATGGAAATGGCTGTAGAAGAACATGAAAAAATGACCGACATCATAAAATAATCTTATTCTTGCTCATGATATTAGTCGTAAACCGTCGTGGTCTGTGAAGATCGGGCGGTTTTTTTATTTGCGTTAAATATTTATAATTAGGCATACTCGGTGTATGTTTATTGAATTTGTTTTGTATCTTTGAACAAATAAATAGATACAAAAATGAAAACAACATTAAAAACAGCATCATGAGAATAATTAATTACACATTACCCGAAATCGTCTTCTTAGATGGCAATAGTCACGAAGGTAATACCCTCGAAGATAGAACAGTAATACTTCATGTTCGATCAAATACGATGCTTGAAGTAATAGCGCTCGAAGACACGAAAGATTTAAATCTGAATTGTCAGGTATTTAACTTTACTTATAAGAATAGGTATCAAATCAATGAATCTTATTTGTTTGCCGTTCATTATACGTTTGCCACGCCGAACGAAATGCAAACAATCTTTGAAAGGTGCCGAGATTGGTATTGTGCATATCTTACATGGGAAGATGAAAATATAGAAGAAGATGCAACAACAAGAGTAAATTAAATAAATAAACGTATGAAAACAACAAAAGAAGCATTTGAAGAATTGGTTTCACGAAGAAATTGGTGGAAAAACGTTTTGCCCAATAGCAATAACGCAAGTGTGTATAAAAGACGTCTAAAAGCAGGAATCTTAACAGAAGCAACAATGGAAAAGTTGCTCAAAAAGGCCGGATATGAATCAAATGAAAAAATTTGGTTGAAAAAGAACAAATCTCCAAAATAGATATTATCTTTGTAACAATCAAACACAAAGGTAATTCGTCTTTTCAAGCCCCATCATTGGGGCTTTTTTGTGATTAATAGATTATTTTTTTTTATTTATTGATTAGGCATTAATTACTATCTTTGCTATTATGATAGANGATTATCCAAAAAATAAATTTAAACGCGACTTAAATCAACTGCCTTTTGTCGTGATATTTTGCTTATTAATTTGGCTCTTAAAAACATGTTCTTAAATATCAATCTATTATGAAAAAACTTCTCTTTTTATTCCTGTTATTGCCGGTGATGGCATTAGCACAAAATGAAAAACAAGATTCTTTGCTCGGCATTATGCCCCAAATTGACGGCAAAGCTCATTATCAAGGCATCGTGAAAGTTGATAGTGTTAATCAAAAAACACTTTATTCAAGAGCCAAATTATTTTTTTCAGACATTTTTGTTTCGGGTAAAAGTGTAATAGACATGCAAGACGAAGCGTCGGGTATCATTGTAGGAAAA
>JGI24721J26819_10002490_pt1 | contig 20308 bp, 14 predicted proteins | sample YelNatPaOPGAMG01_FD_26819 | JGI IMG/M metagenome (IMG submission 26819) | reverse complement strand
TTTAAAATTTTTATAAAGTAATTCACTTAAAACAATTATATTATTAATATTTTTATTATTAAAATTAAATTTATCAAGATTATGTAAAATTGCAAACTGAGTTATACTTTTAGGCAACAAATTACTTATAATCTTCACATATTTATCTTCGTAAGTATTATATATTATTTTATTTATTTTTTTTAATTTTAAATAAAATGGTAATATTAATAATATTAAAAATTTTATGATTTTATTAGATGGTATTGATAATATAATATCATAAAAAATATTAAGCCCTTTTTTGAAAATTTTATTATTAATACACAAAATTATTTCATAATTCTCTCTTAATAATTTGGCAAGTGAATAAATTACTTCTTCATGAAAATCATTCATTTCAACTATTAATAATTTTTCTTTTTGTTTAATATTTCTATTAAAATAACCATCAATCATTCCTTTTATAAATTCTTTTTTATAATTTGAAAAAATTAAATCCTTTATCTGAAATAAAAATAAAAATGGCAGATAAAACTTAAAATATTTTTTATAAAACAATATTTTATTTCTTTGTAAATAATATATTCTAAAACCTTGACCTATTTGAGAAACAGTTTTTGAAAATTTATGATAAATAAAAACATTCTCTGCTATTGTAATTTTGAAATTATATTTCTTTGCTTTTTGTGCCAAATCAATTTCTTCATAATACATAAAATACTCTTCATTTAACAATCCAACTGTTTTAATAAAATTTTTATGCAATACTATTGATGCACCATAGATATAATCAAATTTTTCAAGTTTAAAATTATTTTTATTTTTACCTTCTCCATAATTTAAAAATGCACCTTTCAATTTATTAAACTTACCAGCCGCAGCTTGAATAATTTCTTTTTTATCATAATATAATTGAATAGTTCCCATCAGTCCAATATTTTCTTTTTTCCTTTTTTCATTAAAAGTATTTACTATTTTTTCTATAGTATCAGAATTAATAATAATATCGTTGTTCAAAAGCCAGATATATTCAAAATCATCCTGTATCAATGCATATTTAATTGCCACATTGTTTCCACCTGAAAAACCTTTGTTTTCATTATTTTTAATTAAAATTACTTTGGCATCATCATAACTTTTTATTTTTTCTAATTCGCAATTTAAAATTTCGTTTTCATTAAAAAAAATATACTTAATATCTATTTCATTCAAATACTCAATTATAAATTTTAAAGAATTATCCGTTGAATTATTATCTACAATTATTAACTGATAGTTGTTGTAATTATTTTTTAAAATTGATTCAATACATTCTATTGTATCTTTAAATCCATTATAATTTAAAATACTAATATAAATTTTTTTCATTAAGTTTTCCTTTTATTTTACTTAGAAATTTATATATCATTTAAAATAAAATAATTTTTGAAAATTCTTGAATTATATTTGACCACAAAAATTTTTTCATACAGAAATTTTTAATTTCTTCACAATATTTTTCAATATTTTTTTCCTGATTTATTATGCTTTGCAATTCTTTGGCTAACATTTCAATATTATTGAACTCTATTATAGTACCTAATCTGCCTTTATTTGTTATTTCCTGTATTGCACCCGTGTCAGTGCCAATAATATAATTTCCAAAATAAGCTGCTTCTAACATAGCAATTCCAAAACTCTCCCAAAGTGAGGTAGAACAAAAAACTTTACTTTTATTATAAAAATCATACAGTTCTTTTCTATCTTTAATTTCTCCAGTAAAAAAAACTCTTTCTTTATATTTTGGAAATCTAAAATAAAAATCATTAATTTTTAATAAAAATTCCTTTTCAATAGGCCCTATGAAATAAACTTTCCAATCCTTTAAATCAATTCTTTCAAGTGTATTTAAAAGCATTTCATTATTTTTTTCTTTTGCGCCGATTCTACCTACAGTTATAATTATATTTTCCTTTTTATCATAAGATAACATCGGCGGTATATTTTCATCTAAATCAAAAAAGCCATTGGGAATGTAATATAAATTATTTAAACTTAATATTTGTTTTAGTTTTTCATAAAAAATTTTATTTTCAATACTTACAATATCAAATTGGGCAAGTTCCTTTTTTATTTTTTTATATAAAAAATATCTTTTTATAGTTTTTATTTTCTCAATAAATTTTATTTTTAATTTAAAAATATCTTTAAATTTAATAAATGAATTATAAAAACATTCCAATTCCTCCACATTATAAACATTCATATCAAGTTTTAAATAAGTTAAACCTTGTGGATTTAAAAATTTAAATAACTTTCTATAAAAATAATTTTTTTCTTTGTTATGAAACATCATAAGCAAGTCAATATTTTTTGAATTCTTTAAAATATAAAGGATAAATGGGTCTAATAATATTTTTTTTATTTTTTTTATAATTATTCCTTTACAATCTTCTTCTGTGTTTTTGTCTTGTGAGTAAGAAACAATTGTTGAATTAAAACCAAACATTTTATGAAAATAATATGGTATCATTCCAACATCTTTATAAAAATGAACATCATAAAAATAATCAAATAATAAAACCAATGTTTTTTTATTTTGCATTTTGCAAACCTATTTTTTTAGTAATACTATTTAAAATCAAAAAAATAATTTTATCTTTTACTATTAATAGATAAACACAATATACAAAAATTGAAACGGCAGAAAAAACAATAAGCATAAATATAAAATTTAAATTTATAAAAATATACTTTAAAACAATAATTGAAATACTCATAAAAAGTCCACCTATAAAATAATTTAAACTTTTAAATGTAAAAACATTAAAATTTATGTATTTTTTTGCAAGTAAAATCTGTGTTATAACTACAGCTGTCTCTGAAATAACAATAGCAATACTTGGAGCATTATGTAAAAATTTTTTAATAAATAAAATATTTATCGTAACATTTACAATTGCGCCAGAAATGTTAGCAAGCATCATTGATTTTTCATCATTATTAGCAAGTATAACCTGAAATCCAAAAAAAGTTGCAATAGAAGTTATTAATATTTGAAATGAAATAAGTTGCAATGACAAGGTGGCTGGTAAAAATTTTTCTCCTCCAAAGAATAATATTATCTCTTTTGCAAGTAAAATCAAAATAATAATTGTCGGGACAGACAAAAAATATATAAAATTTATTGATTTTTCTGCTATTTCTTTATATTCTTTTTTCATATTATTATTAATATAATATGACAATCTGGGAATTAATACAGTGCCAAGTGCACTCACAAAAGAAAGAATTAATGATGTTATTCTTCTATTCGTAGTATAAAATCCAACATATTTTTCATCTGTTAAAAATCCAAGTAAAACAACATCCATTTTATTATAAAAACTTCCTATAACAGCTGATAAAAAAATCCAAAAAATTGGTTTTAAATATTTCTTAAACTCAAGACCCTTTAATATAAATTTAACTCTTTTGAATAAAAACAAAATATTGACAAAATTAGATAACGCCAATGACAATACACCTAACATTGCATATTTTGTATAATCATTTTCTGATTTAATAACAAAATAAATTAAAATAATATATAAAATTCTTATACAAACGCTTCTTAGTGTGATATACTTGTATTCTTCTAATCCACTATAAAACCAATCAATAGTAAACAAATTAAAAATCAAATTTGTTCCAACTACAAAATATAAAACAAAATCCCCCCTGAATTTTGGAATAGTGATGACCAAAATTAAATAAAAAACAAAAGACAAAATAAATGTAATTGTATTAATCAAAAACAATTCAGAAAAAACTTTACTTAACTTTTCCTTATTGTCACGAACTTTGGCTATTTCTTTTATACCATAAAGGGGTATACCAAATTGTGCAATCATTAAAAAATAGCCCATAATTGACATTGCAAAATTAACTTTACCAATACCGGCGGGCCCTAATATTCTCAACACATAAGGATAAATTATTAAAGGAGCAATTATGTTTGTAGATGTTAATAAAACATTGTAAAAATAATTTTTTTTAATTGATGGCATTGAATTCACCATTAGATATTTTATTAATAACATCAAGCCATAACCTTTTTACATTTTCAATTTTATAAAATTCTATGCTTTTCAATGCTTTTTCTTTTATTTTTTCTCTTAAATCATTTTTTTCCATAACTAATTTTATTTTTTCTATCAACATTCTTAAATCCTTTTGTTTCACAATTATGCCATTTTCCATATCTTTAACAATATGTAAAGGACCTATACAATCTGTTGAAATACAAACCAGACCGCAAGCCATTGCCTCTATTAAAACCATTCCAAATACTTCCTCCCAGTTATTTGTTTTATATGATGGTAGTAACAAAATATCATATTCCCTCATTATTTCACCCAACCTTTTTTTATTCCCTATATAACCATAATACAAAACATTTTGTTTTTTTAAAACATTTTGTAAAATATATTTATCCTTCCCCTCGCCTATTATTCCAAATTTAACATTTTTGAAATTTTCTATAATATCCCTCAGATATTCCAATCCTTTTTCTCTGACAAATCTGCCGACATACAATATTTTTATTTCGTTATGTTTATCATTATTTAAATAAAAATAATACGGATTATAACAATGTGGGATAGTAAAAATTTTATCTTTATCTTTATTATATTTTTTTATTATTTCGAATTTTGCTTTTTCCAATATATTAACTATATATAAATTCTTATGACATATAAATTTCTCCCAAGTTTTTAAAGTAAAATTTTTTCCAAATTTTACTTTTTCCGGATAATCATTCTCAGTCCAGTATGGCCAGGAATTGTGAAATATAACTTTATTTTTATTTAATAAATGTACCCAAAAAATCAATCTAAAATCATACGGGGCAATACCCATCAATATTATTTTGTTTTTTATTAAAAAACTATTTAAATAAAAAATAAATGAGAATATTGATTTTATGATCATTTTTAAATTTCTTCTTATTAAACCCTTAAAAAAAAATTTAATGAAATGTAGATAGAAAGTAGCAATTTTTATTTTTTTTTCATTTTCAAGTTCTTTTAATGCCTCAAAATACTTGATTTCGCTGTCATGAATAATTATTAAATCCATTTTTTACCTTAATTTTATTGAGTTTTTATTTTTTTTAGTTTATTATAAATATCATTTAATAGCAAGAAAAAATATAATACATTAAAGGATTTTTTAATGAGAAAAATTTCCATATTTTTTTTATTGTTTTTATATATTTTTAATATCATTTTTGTAATGCGTTTGCATACTTTTTATTTATTTCCGCAAAAAGACACTGGGGTATTTCTATATATTGGTCAACTTGTTGCTGAAAATAAAATTCCTTATAAAGATTCATGGGACCATAAGCCACCTCTGATCTATTTTTTAAATGGTTTATTATTTAAATTTTTTTCTAAGGAAAGTAAAACAATTGCTATTTTTGAATGTTTCTGGATTTTTATTGCATCTTTATTTGTTTTTTTGTTGGTTTTCAAATTTTTCAATTTTAAAACAACTTTCTTAACAACGTTGTTATTTACTTTATATTTCAGCAATATGAGTTTTTCTGAATGCTATGGCATGACAGAAACTTATCAAGTTTTGCCTGCAATTATTTCAATTTATTTATTTTTCCTTTTTTATAATAATAAAAAATGCAGCTTGTTATTTTTCTCAGGCATTTTTGCTGCAATTTCATTTTTTTTCAAACAAACCGGGATTTCAATTGTATTTCCAATTTTAATTTTTTTATTATTTTTAAAAATTTCTTTTATAGAAAAATTAAGATATTTTTCTTTATTTTTCCTTGGATTTTTAATTCCTGTTTTTTTAATTTTATTATATTTTATTTTAAATAATGCACTTTACGATTTTTTAAATCAGGTTTTTTTATACAATATGTTATATATAAAATTATTAAAAAAATCTTTCTTTTTTAATTTTACAAACAGTTTTCTGTTTAAAAGACCCATATTATTAATTTGTGCAATTTTTGGTATTTTAATTTTATTTTTCAATATTATCTTTAAAAAAAACTATAATTTTAAACCATTTGGCATTTTTTTATTAATTTTAACAATTTTTGACTTCTATTTTTTATCTTTAAGTAAAAGATATTACAACCATTACTTTGTTCAATTAATTCCATCTCTTTCATTATTATCTGCTATTTTATTTGATTTTATTTTAAAAAATACAAAAATTTATATATCAATTGTAATTTTATTTTTAATTTTTATATTAAGCGGTGCAACTTCTAATATGGAATTTGCAATAAAATTTAAAATAAAAAATAAAAACTTCATTAATATAAATTCCAGCAAATATACTGGTTATGATTATGATGGATTATGATGTAATAAAATGGATACTTGAAAACACAAACCAAAATGATTCTATCTATTTTTTAGGAACAGAAACACGTTTAAATTTTGTAACTAAAAGAAAATCACCAAGTAAATATACTTATATTTATCCTTTGCTTAATTACAAATATGCAACAAAAACTGATTTTGATATTTTTTATAATGATTTGTCAGATAACAAGCCTGAATTTATTATTGATTGTATTGGTTTTTTTGCCGAAGACACAAATTCTGAAGCATCAAAAAAATTCATATCCCAATTATCGAGTTTTGGTTTTGACAATGCTTTGCCTCTTAATTTTCATAAACTTATTGATATAATAGATAATAATTACTATTTTTATGATATGTTAGCAACCTACAAAATATTTAAATACAAAAGATAAATAAATGAAAAAAATTATTTTCTATTTTATTTTCTTCATTTTTCTTTTATTGCTAATTTTTACTATGCGTTATTATACTTTTAAACTATTCCCCTCTGTTGACCCAGGTGTTTTTATGTATGTAGGTGAACTTATTACTGAAAATAATATACCTTATAAAGATGTTTGGGATCATAAACCACCTATGATTTATTTTTTAAATGCTTTTTTGTTTAAGTTTTTACCAAAGGAAAGTAAAACTATTGCTGTCTTTGAGTGTTTCTGGATATTTATTACAGCTATTATTATTTTTTTATTTTCAAAATTAATTTTCAATTCAAAAACTTCTTTTTATACTACAATTTTATTTGTTATTGTAGTAAGTAACTTAAGTTTTACAAAATCATATGGTAAAACTGAAACCTATCAATTATTACCTGCTGTAATATCAATATTTTTTTTATTTCTTTCTTTTAAAAAAATAAGGTCTTCTTTGTTATTTTTTTCTGGTATTTTTGCATCTTTATCTTTTCTATTTAAACAAACCGGGATTTTTATATTATTACCATTAATATTAGGAATATTTTATTATTATAGAAATTATAATTTAATATATAAATTAAAATGCTTTTTGTTCTTTTTTTTAGGCTTTTCAATTCCTTTATTATTAATTTTTACGTATTTTTTTATAAAAAATTCATTTTCTGATTTTATTTCACAGGTATTTCTTTATAATTTTTCTTATATACAAATAATAAATAAACCAATGCTTATAAATATTACAAACAGTTATTTATTTAAAAGGCCCATACTGTTAATATGTGCTATAAGTGGTTTAATTATTTTTACCTCTAATTTAATTTCAAAAAAAGAAAATAATACATATTACACCACAGGTTTTATCATTTTAATTTGGTTATTTGCCGAACTACTTTCACTCTCTGCAAGTAAAAGATATTATCCTAATTATTTTATTCAATTATTACCGCCGCTTATTTTTTTATCGGGTTTTTTATTTAAAACTTTTATAACCAAATCTAATTTTTTTATTCAACTTGTTTCTGTTTTAATTATTTTTATTATAAGTGGCGCGACTTCAAATATGGAATATTCATTAAGATTTGATATGAAAAATAAAAACTATATAAAAATAAATAATAATAATTATACTGGTCCTGATTATGAAACTATAAATTGGATTTTTAATAACACACAAGAAACAGATAAAATATATTTCTGGGGTTCAGATGCAAGAATAAATTTTGTAACAAAAAGAAAATCCCCCACTAAATATATTTATATTTATCCTTTGATTAACTATAAATATGCCACAAAAAAAGATTTTGATATTTTTTATAATGATTTCATAAAAAACAAACCAAAATTTATAGTTGATTCTATAGGATTTTTTGAAAACAATGTTGACTCCGAAGCAGCAAAAAGATTTATGCGCAGGCTTTCTGAGTTTGGCTTTGACAATGCAATATCTGTTTATTTTGTTGACATACTAAACTTTATAGATAAAAACTATTATTTTTATGATAAAATAAATGAATGGAAAGTTTTTAAACTTAAAAATTAAAGAGAATATTCTATGAATTTAAAAAAATCTTTATTACTCGTTTTAATTTTTTATTTAATATATAGTTCTTTTTTTATTTACAGAACATCTTGTTACATTGATAAAAAATTATGGTTTTTACTTTTTGACGATGCTATGATTTCAATGCGTTATGCTAAAAATTTATCATCTGGTTATGGTTTGGTCTGGAATATCGGGGAAAATCCGATTGAAGGATTCACAAATCCGCTATGGACACTTTTTATGGTTATACCCCATATATTGCATATACCAGAAAATTATATATGTTTATTTATTCAAATAACCGGTATAATTTTTATCATATTTATTGGCATATATGTTTTTAAAATTACTGAACTTTTAAAATGTGATAAGTTTACAAAATTTTTATCTGTTATTTTAACTATATTTTATTTACCATTAAACTATTGGACATTGATGGGGATGGAAGTTGGTATATTAACTTTAATCATTTTAATAATTACTTATAAAATATTTTTTTCGCTCGAAAACAAAAAATTTAATTTTATACCTTATTTATTATCCGGAATTTTGATTTTAATAAGAATAGATACTTTGTTTATATTACTTTTTATTACACTTTTTATGTTCATAGTTGATTATAATAATAAAATAAAGCATTTAATATCCGGGATTTTGATATTTATCACTTTTTTTGTCGGTCAAGAATTGTTTAGATTTTTTTACTTTAATGATTTATTACCAAACACATATTATTTAAAAATGACCGGTTATCCGTTTTTTTTAAGAATTGCCCGTGGCTTTTTGGTTTATTTATCTTTTGTTTATTTTATGAATCCTATTTTATTTTTAATTCCTTTTATCGCAGTTTATTTTTTAAGAAATATTAAATTAATTTTTTTGTTAATATTATTTTCAATCCAATCTCTTTATAGTATTTATGTAGGCGGGGATGCCTGGGAAATGTGGGGTGGAAGCAATCGTTATATATCTATAGTTATGCCACAATTTTTCATAATTTATTCCATAGGTTTAAAAAGTTTTTTATTATATTTAAAAGAAAAATTTTTTATTATATTTGATAAAAATCAAATGGTTAAAAAATCTATTTTACTATTAATTGCATTTTTATCATTATTAAGTTTTAATTCTTTAAAAGGGATTTCCAGTTTAAAAGAATTTTTTTTAATTATAAAACCTACTTTACATATTAAATCAAATGAAATGTTATTAAATAGAGCGCTATTTATAAAAAACACAACTACAAAAGATGCACTGATTGCTGTAACTGCTGCAGGCATAGTCCCATATTTTACTGATAAAAAATGCCATGATATTTTAGGAAAAAACGATAGAATAATAGCAAAAACAAAAATGAAAACTCCGGATAAAAGTATGAAATTACTTGATAAATTAAAATATTTTTATCCTGGACATTTAAAATCCAACTATTTTTATTCACTTATATATTTAAAACCAGATGTAATTGAAATCTGGCATGCCCCGGATACAATTTTTACCTATTTAAATAATAATTATACTAACGTTTATGGAAATATCTGGTATAAAAAGAATTCCAAAAATATTATATGGGATAAAATAAATGAAAATTTAATAATATATGAAAAATTCAAATAAAAATTTATTTTTTATTTATAGCAATTTTAATCACTTCATCCATTGTCTTTACAAAATGAAATTTTAAATTTTTCTTTATATAATCAGGGAGTTCTGAGTAATCCTTACGATTATAATCAGGTATTATTACTTCTTTTATACCATTTCTATGTGCTGCAAGTGTTTTTTCTTTTAATCCTCCTATTGGAAGAACCCTGCCTGTTAATGTAATTTCGCCTGTCATTGCCAAATCTTTTCTAACCGGCTTTTTTATAAAAGCTGAAATTAAAGATGTTGCAATTGTAATTCCCGCAGAAGGGCCATCCTTTGGAATTGCGCCCTCGGGAACATGGACATGGATATCTGTTTTTGAAAATATGTCTTCTTTTATGCCTAATTTTTTTGCCCTTGAACGTATATAACTTAAGGCTGCCTGACCTGATTCTTTCATAACTTCACCCAATTTGCCGGTAAGAATTAATATGCCTTTGCCTTTTACTATAGATGACTCAATAACTAAAACATCGCCACCAAATTCAGTCCACGCAAGTCCGGTTGCTATGCCAATACCGTTTACATCTTTGGTTGGGACATCTAAAAACTTTGGCACACCTAAAAATTTATTTATGTTCTCTTCAGTAATAATAATTTTTTTAAACTTTGCCTCACTTACCTTTATCTTTGTAACTTTTCTGCATAATGCTTTTATTTCTCTTTCTAAATTACGAACACCTGCTTCTTTTGTATAATTATGTATGATTGACATAACTGCGTTATCATTTATTTCAATATCTTTTTCAGTTAATCCATGCTGTTTTAACTGCTTTGGAATTAAAAATTTTTTCGCAATATTTAATTTTTCATAATCGGTATAACTGTTTATTTCTATTATTTCCATTCTATCCTGCAAAGGCAACGGAATATCATACAAAGTATTTGCTGTTGTGATAAACATAACATCTGACAAATCAAATTCTGTATCAAGATAATGGTCCATAAATGTGTTATTCTGCTCAGGATCTAAAACCTCAAGTAAAGCAGCGGCAGGGTCGCCCCTGAAATCAGAAGACATTTTATCAACTTCATCCATTAAAAATACCGGATTTTTTGATTTTGCTTTGCGAAGGGATTGTATAATTCTACCCGGCATTGCTCCAATATAAGTTCTTCTGTGTCCTCTTATCTCTGCTTCATCTCTCACACCACCTAATGATATTCTTACAAAATTCCTGCCCATTGCCCTTGCAATTGAACGCGCAAGCGATGTTTTACCCACACCAGGGGGGCCTACAAAACATAAAATAGGATCCGTAACTTTTTTTTCTTTTATATTTTTCTTTACAGCAAGATATTCAATTATTCTTTCCTTGGGTTTTTCTAATCCATAATGATCTTCTTCTAAAATTTTTTCAACATTCTTAATGTCAATTTTTTCTTTGGTTTTAAAATTCCATGGAAGAGATATAAGCCAGTCAAGATAAGTTCTAATAACCGTTGCTTCTGCTGACATCGGCATCATTTTTTCCAGACGGGATAGTTCTTTTAATGCTTTGTCTTCTGCATCTTTTGACATTTTTGCTTTTTTTATTTTAGAACGCAATTCTTCAACTTCATTATATGTTGAATCTGATTTTCCAAGTTCCTTTTGTATTGCCTTTAACTGCTCATATAAATAATATTCGCGTTGTGATTTTTCTAACTGATTTTTAACTTTTCCCTGTATTTTCTTTTCAATATCAAGTATTTCATTTTCTCTGTTCAAATAAATTGAAAGTTGTTGCAGTCTTTTGGTTGGATCTTCTAATTCTAGCAAATTTTGCTTTTCTTCATGTTTTAAAAAAATATGCGCTGCTATGACATCAGCCAGCCTCCCGGGATTGTCAATTTCAGAGACAGACATAAGTGTTTCCGGTGGTATCTTTTTATTCATCTTTACATATTTTTGAAATTCATCCATCACCATACGCATCAATGCTTCTGTTTCTTTGGTTTTTTCTGTATTTTCATTTATTCTATCTATAGAAACTTCAAAATACGGGTCTTCCTGTAAATATTCTTTTATTTTTACCCTTGTTAATCCTTCTACTAATACACGAATAGCACCATCCGGAAGTTTTAAAATTTGGAGTATTTCAGATAATGTTCCTATTTCATAAATATCTTTTTTTTGAGGGTCATCGGTTCTTGCATCTTTTTGTGCCACTAAAAAAATTATTCTGTCACGTTCCATTGCAACTTCCAGTGCTTTTATTGATTTCTCCCTTCCGACAAAAAGAGGTATAACCATATTGGGAAAAATTACTAAATCCCTTAATGCAAGCAAAGGAACTTTTTCTTCTTTATTTTCTGATAAATCCTTCTTTTCATTAATATCTGCCATTTAATTTACCACCATATTATGCAATTTTATTTTTTTTAATTGCTTCCAGTTTATCTTTCCTGCCATTTACAATATCTGAATCAACAACAACTTCTTTTGCACCTTTAATAGAAGGAATTTCATACATAATATCCATCATTATTGATTCAATAATTGACCGCAGTCCTCTTGCGCCTATTTCTTTTTTTATTGCTTCACGTGCAACTGCAATTTTTGCATCTTCTGTAAATTTAAAATCCACACCATCATGTTTTAATAAAATTTCATACTGCTTTAAAATTGAATTTTTAGGTTTTTCAAGAATATCTATTAATTCATGCTCTGTTAAATCTGACAGAGTTGCAATTACTGGTATCCTTCCAACAAATTCAGGTATCATTCCAAACTTTATTAAATCAGCAGGTAATGTTTGCAAAAGTATTTCATATCTGTCTTTTACCGTTACGCTTGCTTCTTCCTTGTTTTTATAACCAAAAATCTTTTTCTGTAATCTTTTTTGAACAATTTTTTCAAGCCCCACAAAAGCTCCGCCCACAATAAATAAAATATTTTTAGTATTTACCTTAATATATTCCTGATAAGGATGTTTCCTGCCACCTTTGGGTGGTATGTTTGCAATTGTTCCTTCCAGTATTTTTAAAAGTGCCTGTTGTACTCCTTCTCCTGATACATCTCTTGTTATTGATACATTTTCCGATTTTTTGGCGATTTTATCAATTTCATCTATATAAACAATCCCTTTTTCAGCCATTGGTATATTGAAATTTGCATTTTCGAGCAAACGTAAAATAATATTTTCCACGTCTTCACCAACATAACCTGCTTCTGTTAATGTTGTAGCATCAGAAATAGCAAAAGGAACATGTAACATTTTTGCAAGTGTTTCAGCGAGAAGTGTTTTGCCTGAACCAGTCGGGCCTATCAAAAGAATATTGGATTTTTGCATTTCAACATCATTTTTTTCATTTAACATTATTCTTTTATAATGATTATATACTGCAACAGATAAAATTTTTTTTGCTCTTTCCTGAGAAATTACATACTGGTCAAGAAAACTTTTTATTTCTTTTGGAGTCGGTAATTTTTTATGGGGCTCGTATTTTTCTTCCTGTGCATTAACTTCTTTAAATATCTCTATACATTCGTTGCATATAGCAACGCCGTCAGAAATAATTATCTTCTCTACATCTTTTTCTTTTTTACCGCAAAATGAACATTTATACATATTTATTTTTCTTCCTTTGCTTTATCTTTTCTTGTTTCAATAATTTCATCAATTATACCATATTCCTTGGCTTCTTCTGCTGTCATATAATAGTCCCTGTCTGTATCTTTTTCTATTTTTTTAAGCGATTGTCCTGTGTGTTTTGATAAAATTTTATTAAGTCGTTCTCTTAATTTTAAAATTTCCTTTGCATGTATATCAATATCAGTTGCCTGTCCCTGAACACCACCCATTGGCTGATGAATTAATATCCTTGAGTTTGGCAAAGCATATCTTTTTCCTTTTGTTCCAGCTGCAAGTAGCACCGCAGCCATACTTGCTGCCTGGCCAACACAAATAGTGGTAATTGGTGACTTTACATATTGCATTGTATCATATATTGCCATACCAGAACTCACTATTCCACCGGGACTGTTTATATATAAAGAAATTTCTTTGCCTGAATCCTCTCCATCTAAAAATAAAAGCTGTGCAATAATGAGATTGGCAATATCATCATCTATTGGCATACCAACAAAAACTATTCTTTCTTTTAACAAGCGGGAATAAATATCATATGCTCTTTCACCTCTATCCCCCTGTTCAATAACTATAGGTATTAAACTCACAGTTCACCTCCATCAAATAATATTATTTACCTTTGTTGTTTGCTGCAATTTCCAAAAGTTTATTTATAACTTTATCTTCCAGTAATTGTGCTTTTAAAAGGTCCCAGTTTGGTTTTGCCCTTTTTATCATCGCATCAACATCTTCTTTGTTTTCACTGGCAACCCGTTTAATTTCATTTTCAACATCACTATCTGTTATTTCAAATTTTTCTGTTTCTCCTATTCTTCTTAAAATATAACGTAGCCGGACATTTTCTTCTGCTGTTTTTAAATATGTTTCCCGTATCTTTGCTCTGTCAAGCCCTAATTTTTCCACAGATAACCCCTGAGAAAGCAATTGATTTTCATAACGTCTCAAAAGATTATTGGTTTCCATTTCTACCAAACTTCTTGAAACCTCAAATTGATTATCTTTTAAAAGTTCATTAAAAATCATATCAATATTTTGTAATCTTATTTGTTGTTTTAAATATTTGGTAAGTTCACTTTTTATTATTTCTAATAACTCATCTTTTGTCTTAAAAGGACCGCCAAGTGATTTTACAAATTCATCATTAAACTCAGGAACTTCCAGTTCTTTTATTGCTTTTATCTTGATTTTAAATAAAACCTCTTTACCTGCAAACTTTTTATTACTATAATTATCAGGTAATTTTGTTTTTATCTCTTTTTCCTCTCCCTTTTTCATATTTTTTATTCCATTTTCTATATCGGGTAATATGTTTCCTTCTCCTATTTTTATTAACTCATCTTCTGCTGCTAAATCTGATTCTGGTTTTCCATCAACAAAACCAATAATAGAAGCTACCACATAATCACCATCTTTTATATCCTCTTTCTGTGATTCTTTTAAAACACCTCTTGATTGTCTTATTCTGTTTACTTCCCTGTTAATATCTTCCTGTGTAACTTCTTTAAAATCTTTTAAATCAACCTTTATTTCATTATAATCCTTTATTTCAAACTCCGGATTTACTTCAACTATTATTTTAAAATCTATTTTTTGGGGTATATCTGCTTTGACATCGCCTAATACAGGGTCAACCACAATATGTAATCTGGTTTCATCTAATATCTTTTTGGCTGTTTCAAGAATTATATCTTTCTGAACTTCTTCATTTATTGTTTTTTCATACATTTTTTTTACTACTTCTTCCGGTGCTTTACCTTTTCTATAGCCATCTACCTGTGCATTCTCTTTTACATTGTTTAACACCTTTTTATAAACTGGATCTATATCTGTTGCATCAAGATTTACTTCTATAACTTTTGTACAATTTTTTTCACTTTTTATTTCATATTTCATTTATATCCTCCTTTAAAATTAAAATGGTGCGAGGAGAGGGACTTGAACCCACACCCGGAATCGGACCAGATCCTAAGTCTGGCGCGTCTGCCAATTCCGCCATCCTCGCTTTTATTTAACTTACTTGTTTTTTGTCCCGTAATGAAAACCTCCTGGTTTTCATTTTACGGGATGGTCCTCGCGTAATAAAATTTTTGTTATAATATTATAATGTTTTTTTATGTAAAATACAATCAATTTTGAACTTTTATTTTTATGTTACTTTTTGAAATATACCATATTTTAAATTTATTACTTTTATCTTTGATAATTTCAGCAATATCGTATCCATTACCAATATAATTAACTCTTATTATATGTTTTATCTTATAATAACTTTTTTCTTCTATTATTTTCAAACCAGAAATATTCAATAAAATATTTTTCAAAACATTTAAATCTGTATCATTTAATTGCGATGTTTCTATTGCAATTGTTCTGCCTTTATATAATTCGCCTTCCATAAATGAATTAATTATGGATATAAGATTGTTTCCGGTTTTAACTGCAGCATACTCAACAGGAAATGATTGATAATTTCCATCATTTAATTTCTCATCTATTATACCTATTATTTTTTCGTTTATAATATTATTAATTGTTCCTTTTACAGTATTGTCTTTTTCAGAAATAGTCAGTTTTATTAAAAATTCATTTTCATCTTTTCCTGATGTTAAATAATTATCCGTTAAAATTTCATATATCTTTTTATTAAATTTATCTTTTATTTCATCTTTTGCCTGTGTTTCCAATGAAACAGAGGTAATTTCTGCTTTTATATTTTCTTCTTGCCAGGTATCTGGATTTTCTGTTTTGTTTATTTTAAAATTTTTTAAATTTATATTCTGACCTTTATTAACACGATTCCCATTCATATATACAAAACCATTAAAAACAAATAATGTGTTTTTTTCTGAATTTATATCAACAGTTGCTCTATTTACTTCAATTTGTATTTTTTTGTAAATAATTTTTAATAAAGTTGAGCCAGCTGCTGTAACCCACAGTTTCCCTTTTGTTAATTTGATAATATTTTTATAAATCTTTACATCTGCATCCGGTGAACAAATTACTTTTGCACCCTGAAAATAATATATGCTTCTTCCATCAGAATATTTAATTTTATTAAGACATATATTTTCTGATGCCTGAATATTTATAAATAAAAAAATCAAAAATAAAAATAAATTTATTTTTATTTTCATGTTTTTATTAAAAAACCGGCTCAACAACTTCATAAACAATTAATCTTTCCTGCTTGCCTTTTATTGCAACATTATCAAATCTTCTTACTTTTACAAAGTTTTTTACCTGTTCATATGTGGATTCACTGATTAAAAATTGAGTGTCGAGTTCTTTATTTAACGACTCCAGTCTTGATGCCAGGTTTACAGTATCGCCTATAACAGTATATTCCAGTCGTTTCATAGACCCCATATTGCCCGCAACTGCAATACCTGTATTAATACCTATGCCTATTTTAAATTTTTGTTTTCCCTGTTTTTCCCATTTTTCATTAAGCATGGTTAATTTATTTAGCATAAGAAAGCCGGTTTTAACTGCTCTTAAAGCATGGTCCTTTTGGAACCTGGGTGTCCCAAATATTGCCATTACTGCATCTCCAATAAATTTATCAAGAGTGCCACCATAAGTAAAAATAGCATCTGTCATCTCTGATAAATATTCATTTAATAATGCAACAACCTCTTCCGGAGTTAACTTTTCTGACATTGATGTAAATCCTCTTATATCAGAAAACAAAACAGTTATCTCTTTTCTCTCGCCGCCTAATTTTATATCTTCGCTTTTTATCAATTCTTCAACAATATTTGATGATAAATATTTCGAAAATATATTTTTTATTTTTCTTTTTTCCTTTTCTTCTACACCAACTTTGTATGTAGAAATTGCAAGATAACAAAACACAACAGAAAAAACAGGATTGACAAAATCAATAATATAATTTTTTACATTAAATAAATAAGTTGCTATAAAAAAATATATTGCAATTTCGATGGTAACAACTATTAAACCATGCCATGCCTTTATATTAAATAATAAAAAACTGGTTATAATACCTATTGATAACACAAGCAACAAGCCTGAAACTGGATCCATTCTTTTTAAATAATTATTTGAAAAAATTGTATTAATCACATTTGCATGTATTTCAACTCCCGGCATCATTACTGTTGTTTTTTCTGTTTGTCCATTTGGCAATTCTACTTCACCAATTGAAAAAGAAGTCAAAAAAACATCATGCAAAAGTTCAGATGTTGAACCAATTATTACTATTTTATCCTTAAAAACATTTTTATTAATATCTTTGCCATAATATACTTTATAAAAAGGCACAGTTGTAAATGTTCCAGGAGGTCCTATAAAATTTATTATGCATAAATTACCTTTATAAATATGTATATTTAAATTACCCCAGATTATCTGGTCATTATTAATTTTTAAATCCTGCTTTTTTAGTCCGTAATATAAACCTAATGCTTGAAGAGACATTGAATAAAAAATTTCATCTTCATTTTTCAAAAACAAATATGTTTCTCTTATATGCGAGTCGGTTTCAGAAAATCTATGATGAACAAGGCCTAAATCAAAAGCAGAATCTTTTAATTCTTTAATAGGATAAAGTATTCTGGTTGCAGAACCCTTACCTATATTTTCCTGCAATATTGCAAGGCCTAATATTACATTACCTGCTTTTTTTACCGCATCTGCAAAAATTTTATCTTCTTTTGGATTTTTTGCAGTTGGTTCTGAAAAAACCATGTCAAAAACAATTGCCTTTGCGCCCCATTTTTTTAGATTTTCTGTTACCTTTGCATAAAAAGTTCTTGGCCAGGTCCAGCGCTCTGGCATATTTGCAAATGAAGCATCGTCAATCGCAACGATAACAACCGGAGATGTAGGTTGTATTTTCCCCCTTAAATTAAATCTCCAGTCAATGGAGCGGGATTCAAGTGTTTTAAAAAGACCTGTTGACGTAATTATTATTGCAAATATGGTTGCTACAATTCCAATAATAATTATAGTTAATTTATGTTGTTTTTTAGATTTCTGATATTTTGATTTCATAAACACCTTATCTGTATTTTAACTTACAATTATTGATTTTTAATTTTATAAAATATACCCTTGAATTTCATTGTAAGAGATATTATCTCTTTTGGCGTGCCCGGAGAGATTCGAACTCCCGACCCACAGCTTAGAAGGCTGTTGCTCTATCCAGCTGAGCTACGGGCACGCTATTTATTTTAAGCAGTGCGCCTTATAATATATCTGGCGCGCCTGGAGGGAATCGAACCCCCGCACAAGGCTCCGGAGGCCTATGCTCTAATCCACTGAGCTACAGGCGCTTTCTTTGTATCCTTTTTCTCTCTTTTTTATCTTACTTATCTCTTTTTCTTTTCTAACCTGTTGGAGGGAATCGGTCACCTCGCAAAACGCTTCCGCGTTTTGCTCCGCGACCCCCTCGCTATATTTATCATTCCAATCTCGCTCTCTTGTTCTCGCTCTTTTCTAGTCACCGCTTACTCTCTAATCGCTCGGCGCTCGCTCGCCTTTCGTCCTTTCAGGACTTCAGCCCCCGCACAAGGCTCCGGAGGCCTATGCTCTAATCCACTGAGCTACAGGCGCTATAACTACTTTGTCAATTGCCGTTTGTCGATTGCCGATTTTAAACATATACATAGAATAATAAATTTTCTGCTTCATACCTTTATAATCCTCTCTCCTCATCCTCATCCTCATCCTCATCCTTATCCTCATCCTCATCCTTATCCTTAATTATGGGGTGAGTGACGGGAATTGAACCCGCAGCCCCCAGGGCCACAACCTGGTGCTCTAACCATTGAGCTACACCCACCATAAATACTTTGTCGATTGCCGATTGTTGATTGTCGGTTTATAAATTAATACATCTCTGCTTATATTTCAATTATCTTTTTTTCTTTTACTTTCTTTCTTCCTTTACTAACCTGTGTGACGGGAATTGGTCACCTCGCAAAACGCTCCCGCGTTTTGCTCCGCGACCCCCTCGCTATATTTATCATTCCAATCTCGCTCTCTTGTTCTCGCTCTTTTCTAGTCACCGTTTACTCTCTAATCTCTCGGCGCTCGCTCGCCTCAATCCCTTCGGGATTTCGCCCGCAGCCCCCAGGGCCACAACCTGGTGCTCTAACCATTGAGCTACACCCACCATAAATACTTTGTCGATTGCCGATTTAAAAATTAATACATCTCTGCTTATATTTCAATTATCTTTTTTTCTTTTACTAACCCGTTATCAGAAGCTTGTCTTTGTCGGTTGCAGTTTGCCGTTTACCATTTTAGGGCGACCACACAGGGCCGCCCCTACTGATAATCTCGCTTCTCGCTCTCGCTATTTCATTTGCTGATTGCTTGTTGCTGGTTGTTGATTGTTTTTATTTTTTTCAATCCGCAATCGGCAATGTAGTTATAAATCGTAAATTCAATATTTGTCGATTTAAAAGAACTTCTCTACTTATCTTTCTATATTTACTTTCTAAATTATATTTTACTCTAACAACATATATTTTTACAATATAAAATTTTGGTGGGTGATCGGGGACTCGAACCCCGGGCCAACTGATTAAGAGTCAGCTGCTCTACCAAACTGAGCTAATCACCCAATAAATACTTTGTCAATTTCCAATTTTCAATTTTCGGTTTAAAAACATATGATATCTACGTTTTTCTGTTTTCATTTTTCTTTTTTCCAAATCGTAAATCGTAAACCGTAAATCGCAAATTTATTAATTGCCGATTTAAAAACAGATACATCTCTACTTATCTTTCATTTATCTTTCCTTCTCTTATTTC
>JGI24721J26819_10002484_pt1 | contig 20328 bp, 13 predicted proteins | sample YelNatPaOPGAMG01_FD_26819 | JGI IMG/M metagenome (IMG submission 26819) | reverse complement strand
ATGGCTTCATGGCGCCAGGCGCCGGTTTGGAGATGGTAGCCGAGATAATCCGTGTAGTAGAGGGTCGTGAGGTCGGTAGTAGCGATTGCGTGGGAATGAACCCAAAAAAACCACCCCCCTACAAACGGGACGGCGCCGGCAAGGAAAGCCACAGCGCTTTTGGGTCGCCGCCGCCAGAGGTACAACAAGGCAACCGATCCTATCGCCGGCAACGCCATGGTCTTCGTCAAGAAGGCCACTCCGCAAGCCACACCCGCAACCAGCGCGCGACCCCGCTCCGCCCACAACAGTCCAGCCAGCAGCACCGCGCAAAACCATAAGTCCGGCATAACGGTAGTGCCGTAATAGGCGATGGGAGGCGTCAGCCCGACGGCCGCCGTGAGCGCCGCACTTTCCGTCTCCGAAAACTCAAAGCGCCGGAAAACCCGGTACGCCACGGCCAAAAAGACAGCGAAACCCATCCAGGACAGCAGCAGGAACCATGAAAGGTTCTCCGGAAAGTGGGGATTCCACCGCCAGATGAGGGCTAGGATGGCGGGGTAAAGCGGCGGATACTTTGTCTGGTAAGGGGCCCCCGGAAAACTGGCGATGCGATACCCCTGCCCTTCCGCCAGCGCTTTCGCGGTGACCACATAAATTCCATCATCGTGGATCCAGCCAAAGTGCGGCAGTTCACGAAAGGTCCAAGCCAGCCACGCTGAAGGCGCAGCCCCGGCCACCAACAGAAACACTACCAAAGCGCACCGGGACATCATCCCGGTTATCGTCTCCGGCGCTCGTTAGCTTTAGCCGTGCTCCGCAGTGACCGGGTCGCTTAGAACAAGAATTTCAAGCCGATCTGGGTTTGGCGCGGCGAGTTCGCTTGCGAAGTGATAACGCCGAAGCTCGTGGATGTCACCGAAGTATTCGGACTTCCAAACCGAACCCTGTTGAACGCATTCAGGAATTCTCCCCGGAGTTGGAAGCGCCAGCGTTCGCTGCTGCGGAACTCCTTGAATAGCGACAGGTCATAATTGCGCGATCCAGGCGCCCTCAAATCATTGNTGTANGGACTCACGTTTCCGAACGTGAAGGGCGCNGGCTGGCTGAAAACGCTGGTGTCGAAATACCGGTTCAAACGCTCGTGAATGTCGCCGGTCAAACGGGCGGATTTGCCGTTGTTGTTTGCCCGCGTCACAGGGTTTCCAATGCCCGCCGTGTTATTGGCGCTAATCGACAGGGGCGTGCCCGTTTCGTAGGTGGTGATCCCGTTAAATTGCCATCCGCCTACCGCCCAGTCTAAGGCCTTCGCCATGTTTGCGCCGAACTTTCTCCCCCGTCCGAAAGGCAGCTCGTAAATATAGCTTGCTACAAAGCGATGCGTCCGGTCGAAACTGGTAACAGAGCGGCTGGCGCGGATGTCATAACTGTTCTGGTGGCTCATGCCGTTGTCCAACGTTTTTGACCACGTGTAGGAACCCTCCACCTGAAGCCCGTGAGAATAGCGTTTCGTGAAACTGACCTGGAGGGAATGGTAGGTGGATGAGGAGCCGCTGGAATACAGCGGGATGATGCTAGTGAACTGGGGATAGGGCCGCAAGAGCTGAGCCCGGCCGATCTTTGCAGACGTAAAGACCCCGGCGTTAATCTTCCCATAGAAGGGGTTGTCCACCTGTTGATTCAGCGCGGAGCCCAGCTCCATGTACTTCGGATCCAGTTGGTTGATATCCAAGCCGCTCTCGTCGTTGCGCATTAACTGAAGTCCGCGCGTCCCGACGTAGCCCACCTGCAACAGAACTCGTCCAGGCACCTCGCGCTGCACGTTCAGATTCCACTGCATGGAGTAGGGCGTTACCGTATCCTGCAACGGCGCCTGGATGTTGGAGCCCGCTTGCGTCAACAAGCCCTCCGACGCTCCGGGGGGCATTCCAAAACCCTCTGGGAACGGATTCGAGAACAGGTTATATGGCGTGATTCCATCCACCGAACCGATCCAGTTGTATTGGGTGCGGAATCCGAAAGGCCCCACGGTGCCATGGGCCTGTTGCGGCGAGACGCCGAAGAAGTTTCCCCAACCTCCGCGCACTACGGTCTTATCGGTGAGCTGGTAAGCAAAACCGAAGCGCGGCGCGAGGTTATTGGTGTCCCAGTGATACTGGTGGCGTCCCACGCCGTTAATCCCAACGAACACCAGTCCGCCGCGCAAGTCCGAGAACCCCGCCACTTTCCCGGAAAGCGGTGATAGGGCGTTGGGATCAAAGTAATTCATTCGGTTAAAACGCTCTGTGCGCGGGGTATCGAGATCATAGCGCAAGCCTAAGTTGAACGTCAGCTTCCGCGTCACCCGCCAGTCATCCTGCACATACCAAGCGTGGTAGTAGCTCTGCGCCGCGACGTCCTTGAAATTCTGGATCAAGTTGCCGCTTCCCGTTCCAATCAGCAGCGATGCGAGCCCGTTTCCCGCCGTAGAGCTTGCCGCATTAGGGTTCGGCCCCTGCGTAAAATTCGTGCCGAAGCTATAAGAACCCGACGTATTCCGGTACTCGTGGTTGTTGACGCGGATCAACCGGCCCTCCCAGCCGTACTTCCATGTATGCGGACCGGAAATCTTGGTGAGGCTGGCGGTTGCCGTATAAGTCATGAAAGCGTTCTTCCTGTGGTCGCCGCCTCCTAAAGTGACATAGCCGGAAGCGCTAATCACAGGGAAGTTCGGAAGGAAGCCCGCCGTATCAAGACTCTTGGGCAATCCAAGCGAAGAAGCCAAGAAGCCCACGCCCTGGTTGTTATAGATATAGAGCGACCTTGCGAATCCAAGCCTCGCATCGAAAACCGTCGTCGGCGACAGAGTGTGTGTATAGTCCACCACAACGTTCTTCATGTAGTTTTCTTGGATAATCCGCCCTTCCGCAACTTTAATTTCCTCCGGGAACAGAATCGCGGGCGCGTCTTCGTTGTATCGCTGCGAATACCGCACGAAGAACCGTTTGGAAGCGCTCAGGTTGTGATCGACGCGGGCATCGTAGTTGTCGATATTGAGCTTGCGCGAACCGGTGCTGAAGTAGTTTTGCGCGTTCGTCACGGGATTGCCTGGAGCATTCGGAGCCGGGTAATACTTCATCAGGTTCCGGGACGGGGTTAGAATCCGGCTCGCTGGTATCACGTTGTTGGGGAATTGGTCCCGGATAAAACCGCCGGCCGGATTGGGCCGCGTGGTGAAGGGATCAAAAATGCGGATCAGTTGGCCGTTGGAGGCTAACGTCTTCGAAAAGTCGCCCTGGCGCTGCAACTCAGTGGGCACAGTGGTGGTGGTGGATTGAAAACTCCGCTCTCGCAAGTCTTCCAGCGAGAAGAGAAAGAACGTTTGATCCTTCTTAATGGGACCGCTTAAGACACCGCCGAACTGGCTGCGCTTGAAGCTGGCGAGCGGGGCGCCTTGCCGGTTGGCGAAAAAGTTATTAGCGTCCATTTTTGAGTTGCGCAAGAACTCGTACGCGGTTCCATGCCACACGTTGGTGCCGGACTTGTACACCACATTGAGAACGCTGCCCATGCTGCGCCCGTACTCCGCCGAGTAATTCGCTCCCATCACTTTGAACTCGCCGATGGCGTCCACAGAAGGGAAGACGGAGATGCCTGAGTAACCTTGCACTGTAGGGTGTCCGCCCGTAACTCCGTCCACAATGGTTTCCATCAATGACGTTCTGGCGCCATTGATGGAGTAACTCATGGAGTTGTAGTTGTTGCCGATCGAACCGCCCACCCCCGGAGTGAGGTAAATCAACGAGTAAACGTTCCGGGTGTTCAACGGGAGGTTCAAAATCGCCCGGTTATCCACCACTTTCGCAATCACGGAACTCGCGGCGTCCAGAGCCACGGCTCCTTCGCTGACCGTAATCGATTCCGCCACTTCGCCAACGCTCAGCGTTACATCCATGCGGATTTGCTGCGAGACTTCCAGCACGATCCCGCTCCGGATGTGTTTCTTAAAACCTGGCGCCGACACTTCCAGCGTGTAGACCCCCGGCGACAGGGAAACCACCGTATAATTGCCGCTCGCGTCCGAAACCGCCATCGTCCGCGCGTTCGTCGCCGTGTTGATGGCGACGATGCTTGCTTTGGGAACCACCGCACCGGTGGAATCCAAGACCGTACCTGTAATCGCTCCCGTGAAAGACTGGGCCATCGCCAGAAGAGGCGCAACCAACCCTATGAAAAGCAACCGCATCTTCATCCTCAACCGTGCCTCCTAAGCTCATAATGAATATCGATTCCGTGTGCGAGAACCGATCGATTGGAGTCTATACCGCAAGGAAAGCGCGCGTCAAGCAAAGCCCAGCCTTGTCGCTCCGAGCGCTCACGCGTTCCTGCTATCCTGGGCTTTCAGCCGTGGTTCGGGTGCAACACGTCTCGAAAGTTTACGCGCTATACGATCGTCCGGGCGACCGGCTGCTGGATCTGTTTCCATTGGGGCGAAAACCACGCCGGCAAGACTTCTGGGCGCTGCGCGACGTGAGCTTCACGGTCTCGCGCGGCGAGATGCTCGGCATTGTGGGTCCCAACGGATCCGGCAAGAGCACCCTACTTCAGGTGATCAGCGGCATCCTGCCGCCGACTGCGGGGCGGGTCCTGGTGGAAGGGCGCGTAGCTGCGCTGCTTGAGCTGGGCGCCGGCTTCAACCCCGAGTTCACAGGGCGGGAAAACGTCTACTTGAGCGCCGAAATCCTTGGCCTTTCGCGCTGCGAAATCGAAGCGGCATTTCCCCAAATCGAAGCATTCGCCGAAATCGGTGAGTTTATTGACCGTCCGATGAAGGAGTACTCCAGCGGCATGTATGTACGGCTGGCGTTTTCCACCGCCATTCACGTCAACCCGGATGTGCTCATTGTAGACGAGGCTCTGGCGGTAGGGGACGCGATCTTTTCTTCACGTTGCGTCCGAAAGTTCGAGGAGCTAAAAGAACGTAAGATCACAATTCTGTTTGTCTCGCATGACCTGGGGTTGGTCAAACGGCTGGCTGACCGAGCCATTCTCATGCTGAACGGGCGGATTTTTGCCGCCGGTCCTCCAGGCGAGGTCGTAAACCGGTATGTCGGATTGGTCCACGAACGACAGCAGCGATCCGAAAAGAGAGCTCCCGGCAAGGAGCTTTCGGCCAGTTTTCGCCACGGCGACGGCGCCAGCCGGATCGAAAGCGTGTCGCTTTTGGATCACATGGGGCGGCCCGCTACAGCGCTTGAAAGCGGACGGCCGGCTACAGTACGCATCCGCGCCCGGTTTCACCGTGACGTAGACGAGCCTGTGGTGGGAGTTCTGCTGCGGAACCGTCTCGGTATGGATGTTTTTGGAACGAACACGCGTGTAGAGGGAAAGCGGCTAGGATCTTTCCGCACAGGAGAAGCTTTGGAGGTCGATTTCACCTTTGACTGCCTGCTCACCAGGCAGGAGTATACCGTGACAGTGGCCACTCAATATTGGGACGGCGCCAGCATGGACTGGCTGGATGACGTCTTGAGCTTCACAGTCATTGAGGCTCGTGACTTGGCCGGCGTGGCCAACTTGAAAACTTCAATCCATTGGCGGCGCATGCCATGATCTACGTCATCGTGTTGGCTGCCGTGCTCCTTCTGCTTACGGGCGTCACTATCTTGAAAACGCTTTCGGTGAAGAACGAAAGCGATTTCCTAGTGGCGGGGCGGAGGCTGCCCTGGTACGTGCTTGTATTCACGTTACTCTCTTCTTGGATCGGCGCAGGCAGTCTCTTTGCAGGCGGCGAGAACGCCTTTCGCAACGGCTTCGCCGCATTGTGGCAACCTGCGGGCGGATGGCTCGGGTTGGCTGTGATCGCCTCCATTGCCGGACGCGCGCGGCGTTTCGCGCAGTTCACCGTTCCGGATTTGCTCGAGAAGCGCTACCACCCCGCCGCCCGCCTGTTAGGCACGGTAGCCATCGTGCTTTCCTACCTGGTAATCACAAGCTATCAATTCAAGGGGGGTGGCGATATTCTTCACCTGATCTTTCCTGCGCTGGACCGCACCACCGGAATGTATCTGATCGCGGCATTCGTGATCCTTTTCACCGCCGCCGCCGGCATGGCTTCCGTGGCGTATCTGGACCTGGTGATCGGCGTGATGGTGACGCTGATTGTGATCGTTGCCGTTCCTGTGCTTCTGCACAACGTCGGTGGTTGGAGCGCCGTGCGCGCAGCGCTGCCGCCCAGCCATTTCCGAGCGCTGGGCGACCTCACATGGACTCAGGCGCTAGGCTTCACATTGCCCACCATGCTGCTGTTGATCGGGAACCAGGGCATGTATCAGAAATTTTTCTCCGCCCGCTCTGAGCGTGACGCCAAGATCGCGGTGGGCGGATGGATCATCGGCGCCTTGCTGCTGGAGACCTTGCTGGTGACCCTGGCAGTGATCGGCAGTTCGAAGTTTCGCCCCGATAACCCCCGGGAGATCATACCGACCACCGCAAAGCTGGGACTCCCCTCATGGCTGGGAGCGCTCTTGCTTGGAGGCATTTTCGCCAAGATCATCTCCACAGCCAACAATTACCTGTTTTCACCCGCGACCAACATCATTCACGACGTGTACGAACGTTTCCTCAACCGCCAGGCGTCGGAAAGGCGCAAGCTTCTAGTTTCGCGGCTGATTGTCGTGGCGCTGGGAGTGTTCGCTTTATTGCAAGCCACCCATTTCGAATCCATCCTGAAAGCGGCGCTGTACGCCTATACGATCTACGGCGCCGCCGTTACGCCTGCGGTCCTGGCGGTGTTCTTCTGGAAGCGTACGACAACTGCGGGCGCCGTGGTTTCGATTCTGCTTGGCACAGGCATTACCGTCGGCTGGAACCTGGCGGGCTTCGAGCTGGATGCCGTGTATCCCGCTCTAGGGGCATCGGTGACAACTCTAATTCTCGTTTCGCTGCTTACCCCACCCCCATCGGCCGACAAGTGGAAACCGTTCTTCGAGTAGCGTCTATGAACGTGCAGGAAATCCAGGAAGCGTTACGCCGGTCCGGTTTGGACGGCTGGCTTTTTTTTGACCACCACCAGCGCGATCCTCTAGCCTACCGCGTGCTTGCCTTTCAGCCGCCACGCCTACCCACGCGCCGCTGGTATTACCTAGTCCCAGCCAGCGGAGAGCCTCTGGGGTTGGCGCACCGCATCGAAGCTGATATGCTAGGGGCTCTTCCCGGTAAAAAGCTGTTCTATGCGAGCTGGCAAGAGCAGAGAGATGGGCTGCGCGCCTTGTTGGCCGGGCGGCGCCGCGTGGCCATGCAGTATTCCCCCGAGTGTGCGGTGCCTTATGTAGCCATGGTGGATGCGGGGACGGTCGAACTCGTGCGCAGTTGCGGCGTGGAGGTGGTGAGCTCCGCTGATCTGATTCAATATTTTGAAGCGCGCTGGACCCCACGCCAGCTTGAATGGCACCTCGAAGCCGGGCGCCGGGTCGACGAAATTCTCCGATACGCTTTTCGTTTCATCGCCGAGCTGCTTCGCGGCGGGCAACCGGTGAGTGAATATGACGTGAAACGCTATATCCTGAACTCCTTTTCGAGGGCCGGCTTGTACACAGACCACGGCCCTATTGTCGCCGTCAATGCCCATAGCTCCAACCCCCACTATGAACCCAGCGTGGAACATCACGCGCCGATTCGAAAAGGNGATTTTGTGCTGATCGACCTCTGGGCCAAGATCCATGAGCCGGAAGCGGTTTATTACGACATNACATGGACAGGCTATTGCGGCGCCGATCCCAAACCCGAGCTGGCGCGCGTATTCGAAGTCGTACGCGATGCGCGAGACGCCGCTGTCCGGCGAGTTCAGCAAGCCGTGGAGGCCGGTGAGGACCTGCGAGGGTATCAAGTGGATGACGTCGCGCGCTCTTACATTGCCGCCCAGGGCTACGCGGCCTATTTCACCCACCGCACAGGNCACTCCATCGGCATGGATGTGCATGGAGCGGGCGCAAATATGGACAACTTCGAAACCCACGACGAACGCCGCATCATTCCTTGGACTTGCTTCTCCATTGAACCGGGCGTCTACCTCCCCCAGTTCGGCGTCCGTTCCGAAGTGAATGTGTTCGTGGGCGAACGCAAGGCCATTGTCACTGGCGAAATGCAGCAGGAACTGGTGAGGATCGAATGAGAATTCTCATCTGCATCCTGACTCTGGCTGGCTTCCTTCCGGCGGCAGAAATGCTCAGCTGGCGGCGCGCCGGCAATGCATTTTTCGTGCAAACCGACGAAGGCGCGTGTGAAATCGAGTTTATCACCTCAGCTACGTTTCGCTACGCGCGGCGCTTGACTCCCATCACGGGACGGAGATCCAACACCGACACCCTGGAGGTGACGGCGGCGGAAAGAACAGACCGGCTCTCGCTTTCGACGCGTTACCTGACCGTCCACCTGTTCAAGAACGGCATGCGGCTCCAGGTGGATGACAATACGGGTGAAGTATTAGCGGCATTTGCCGACCGCGCCATGGAGCAGGAGCTTGAGCTTAAGCGTTACGGCTTTTTCTTCACGCCCCGCGGATACGGATTGAGCCGNAACCGCAACGGAGATTGCTTCTTTCATTACGGTCCCACGCCGAAGGAAATCTTCGAGCAGCGCTACTCCACCATGGAGCCGCTGCGCCAGTTAGACTACTCGGACTTGCGCGTTCTCTCTCCTGCAAGCCTTCCGCCACAGTCTGCTCGCTTGCGCCCGCATGGCGAACCTTCCTGGAGCGCCCTGACCGGTATCGTCAACGCTGCGATTGAGGCGAGCCTTGGCGGCGTGATCTTCTCGGCCTTCCAGCTCGATTCCTGGATCGCCGCCCCAGCCGGGTTACGCCGGCGCGCATACCAGCTAGCTTCCGTATTCCCCTTGGTCTATAAACAATCGGACGCAAGAATTCAGCTCAGCGAAATGCGGCGGATGCTGGCGTCTTACCTTGTGACCTATTTCTGGGAAGCACGAGACCGCGGGCTGCCGGTGATCCGTCCCCTGGCCATTCAATATCCACACGATCCGGAATGCGCCCGCGAAACCAGCGTGTTCATGTTGGGAGATGAGCTGCTCATCGTCCCCATTACCTCCCCTGAGGCGAAAAGGGAGTTCTACCTGCCCCAAGGAGTTTGGACTGACTTGACCACCAACGAAGTCCTCCGCGGGAAGCGACGGATCCAGATACCCGCACCCAACCACTTACCGATCTACCTTCGTAACGGCTCCATTCTTCCGATCGACGCCGATCCTCTCGAACTGCACTATACGCCGACTCTGGCTGCCGAGTGGTTCCTCTACGAACCGGATTTGGACGATTATTCCCAATTTCATGCCAGCCCGGCGGGCGATTACATGCGCTTGGAGATGGAATGCAAGAAATCTCGCTCCGTAAAATGGGTGATTCATCACGTGGACAGGCCTGGAGGCATACAGAGGTTTGCGGAGGCGTCCTCGGAGAAAGCGCTTCGTCCCGGCTATTGGTATTACCATGCCGCCAAACGTAACCTGCTGGTTGCGGCGGAGGCCCCTGCCGGAGCCGACGTCATCATCAACATCCGCTGAGATTGGGGGCTAGAAAATGGTTGGTTGACCATGCGCGGAAGGTTGGTGAAGTCTTTCATCCTCCACAAGGGCCGTGCGCCCGATTCGATGCGTTGGGCGTCGCATCATCAGGGGTGGGAAAGCTTTTGGACGCAGTGAGATGAAATCGGTTCTCGAACCTTTTTATACGGAGCCTGCGGATATGCTGATCGTCGGCGGCGGGATTGTGGGCGCCGGGGTGGCCCGTGACGCAGCCATGCGTGGACTCCGCGTGGTCCTNGTCGAGCGGCAGGATTTCGCCGCTGGAACCAGCAGCCGCTCATCGCGCTTGCTGCATGGCGGGCTGCGATACCTGGCACAAGGACGTCTGGGATTGGTGCGTGAGGCGAGCGTGGAGAAAATGATTCTGCACCGCATCGCGCCGCACTTGTCCTGGCCCTTGCCATTCCTCTTTCCTACCTGGAAGGATACGCCATGGCGCCGGTGGCGACTCTCCGTTGGCGTCCGGATCTACGATCTTCTGTGTGGCGGCGACAACTTAGGCGCATCATCCACGCTGAGTCGCGAGGCGATGCTGCAACGGCTGCCCGGACTCAAAGCGGAGGGCCTCACTGGCGGGGTTCGTTANTTCGATGGCTTCACGAATGATGCGCGCCTGGTGATCGACACGCTTCAAGCGGCTGCCCAGCATGGAGCGGCTCTTGCGAATTACACCGCATTCGAAAGTGCGGATCGTGAACGAGGCTTCTGGCGTTGCCGGGTGCGTGACGCCGGCTCGGGGGAGGCCGTGACGCTGCTCGCTCGCGTGGTCGTGAATGCCGCTGGGCCCTGGGGAGCGCACTTCCCGCAGAGCCGCCTGCGCTTACGTCTCACCAAGGGCATCCACGTAGTGGTAGAGCGCAGCCGACTGCCGGTTCCGGAAGCGGTAGTCTTGTCTGAAGGCCGTCGTATTCTATTCGCTATCCCTTGGGGAGAGCGCGTCATCTTAGGCACCACGGACACGGACTACACTGGAGACCCGGCGGAGGTGCGGTGTAGCGCTGCCGATATCGCTTATGTGCTCGCGGTGGTGAACGCCGCTTTCCCCGAAGCGCGGCTGAAGGAACAGGACCTTGTTTCATTATGGTCCGGAGTGCGGCCGCTCATCGCGCCGCGGCGTGCGGCTGTGGACGCCCCGTCCGACATTTCGCGCCGGCATCGCATCGAAATGACCGAACCGGGATGGTTCGATGTCGCAGGCGGTAAACTCACGACATACCGGTTGATGGCTGAGCAAACCGTCGACCGCGCCGCTCGATACCTCCGTCTGACGCTGCCCCCCTGCGCTACCGCCTCGACGCCTATTCCCGGGCCATATCCGCCTCCTCACAGCGGAGTGCTGCCCCCCGCAGTGACGCAAGAAGTAGTGAGAGAATGCTGCCGCCATGAATGGGTGCGCCGGTTGGATGACGTGATGCTTCGCCGCACCTCCTGGCACTTCTATCACTCCGGCGCTCGCGATATTGCCGAACAAATTTCCTTCTGGCTGCGGGACGAACTCGGGTGGTCTGAAACCGAGCGTCTGCGCCAGATCGATCATTACCTTCGCGCTGCGGAGTTTCCTTCTCGGCAAGGGTGCAGCCGCTAAATGGGGCCGCCGTGNGCGACTGCCGGACGTCAGCGGATCCCCAACCTTCGTTTTTTTACCGCGCCGGGTACCGCACGACGAGAAAGCTCCGGAGGGCCAACATGTCTGAGGCCGGTCCGTTGATCATTCCATCCAGCGATATCAAAACCGGTGCCGCCAGCGAGTCCAGCGCTTCACCCGCGCCACTGGACAAAGGACTCACCGCTCCCCAGCTTAGAGCCGACCAGCTTGCCCTGCCACCCGACACCCCGAGCTCCACGCGACCCGTCAGTCGTCCTTCTCCCGCAGGAACGCTCCGGCTAAGGATGATGGTGTCCCCCCACTTCACTTGCACTGAAAACCCTTGGGAAAGACCCTCATGAGAATACTCAAAGCGCATTTCTAAGCGCGCGCCATCCGCTAACGCACTGCTGGGGACCAGGCATGAGCCGAGTTGAACCAGGTTGGTGGCGGTTGTCGTTCCTCCTGAGGCGCCGCACACCACTTGCGGATCGGCGGCATTGGAGTGTGTCGGGTAATGGAGGGCAAGCTTCGTTTCGGCGATCGCCGCATTGGGCGCCACGTTCGCATTGGAAACCACGCCGTCCGCCAGCACGGGATTCGGATAGGCGCCTGTGAGTGCCCCGCCCGCCGCTCCCGCCGGATGGTTAGGATCCGTAAGGCGGTACGAAGCTAGCAAGATGTCCCCTGTCTGAGGAGTCGATGCGGCGGCGAAAGTGATCGTATTCCCGTTCAGCGTATAGTCGTAACCGGCCTTTTGCAAAATCCCGTTGCGGTACAGCGCCAAACTCGAAGGCGGAACGGGCGACTGAGAAAGAGTAAAGGTAACGTTCGCGCCGTCCACCACGCCTGAAGGAATCTCGCTGTCCACAAAGCTCGGCCCACCCCCCTGAATCAAGGCGGCCGCCGCACCTGTGGTCTCGCGACTGATGCGCACGTCCCGAAGTTTCAGCGGCGTTACGCTCGGGCGCACTGCCCAGATCTCGGAAAATTGAATCCGCCCGTCGCTGTTGTACCGGACCGAATAGTATGCGCCGTTGGACACGTTTGTGGTCGGAGCGAGCTGAACGTATAAGTTGCCATTGCGGATCTGTACGGTCACGAGCTGCGTCGGCACGACCCGCGCGTCCGCAGTTTCAAATCCCTTCCACTCGATGATGGCGACGCCGTTGAACCGCGCGCCGTCGGCTTTGTACAGCACGTCCTGGATCACCGTCAGCGCGGGCGCGCTGTCAAGTGGCCAAGCCGAGGCAATCAAACACGACAAGACAAGACACCGGATTCGGAACATGCACACTCCTGGAAATGGTCGCCGGCGCGGTCGCACTAGCGCGCTCGCGCGCGAATCGGAGCTGGTTACGCTCCCGATTTCAATATATCCGCAGCAGGCCGTCGCAAAAATCGGGCNAACCTTCGCGCGTGGACATAACCGCCTGTGNCGTCAACAGGTTGCGAGAAGCATTCAAAATGTGAGACTGGCTTCGCCCCAGACCTTAAACTAAGCCTTTTTCCGCAGTGATTCTTTCCGCATTCAGATACGGCCGGAGCGCTTCCGGCACCACCACCGTCCCGTCCGCTTGTTGATAGTTTTCAATGATCGCCAGCCATGTCCGTCCCACCGCCAGTCCACTGCCGTTGAGCGTGTGCAGAAACTCCGATTTCTTACCCGAGCGGCACCGAATTGAAGCGCGGCGCGCCTGGAAAGCCTCGAAATTGGAACAGGACGAAATCTCCTTGTACTCGCCAAGTCCTGGGAGCCACACTTCCAGGTCGTACGTCTTGGCCGAAGAAAATCCTAGATCGCCGGTGCAAAGCGCTACCCTCCGATACGGCAACCCCAGCCGCTCCAAAATATCCTCCGCATCCCGGGTTAAACTTTCAAGCTCCTGGTAACTCTCTTCCGGCCGGGAAAACTTCACGAGCTCCACTTTCTGGAACTGATGCTGCCGGATGATGCCCCGTACATCGCGCCCGTAAGAACCCGCTTCACTTCGAAAACACGGCGTGTAGGCGCAAAGCTTGATCGGCAGCCTCATAGCATCAACCGTTTCCTCTCGCAGCAGGTTCGTTACTGGCACCTCGGCCGTCGGCGCCAACCAGAAATCCGTGTTTTCAATCTTGAAAAGATCCTCCGCGAACTTCGGCAACTGCCCGGTTCCGAACAAGCTGGCGGAGTTAATCAGAAACGGCGGCAGCACTTCGGTGTAGCCGTGATCGCGAGTGTGCACATCGAGCATAAACTGGATCAGCGCGCGCTCGAGCCGCGCTCCGATTCCCATGTAAACCACAAACCGCGCGCCCGTGATTTTTGACGCCCGGTCAAAGTCCAACAATCCCAGTTCCGGGCCCAAGTCCCAATGCGGTTTAGGGACGAAATCAAACTGAGGCGGCTCGCCCCATCGCTTCACTTCCACGTTTGCGCTCGAATCGCCTCCCAGCGGCACGGACTCGTGCGGCAAATTGGGGATGCCGGCTAGCATGGTGCGGAACGCCTCGTCAGCATCCCTCACTTTTTGTTCGAGAACGGCTATCCGCTCGCCTAGCTCGCGAACTTTTTGTTGGCGCTCCGAAGTGTCCACCCCTTGTTTTCGCAACCTTGCGATTTCTTGACTCTCAGCGTTCCGCTGCGCGCGGAGTTGCTCCGCCTCCGTCAAGGCCGCCCGCCGTTCAGCGTCCGCACGGCGGAACTCCTCGACGTCTAAAACGAATCCGCGCGTCGCCAGCCGCTTCGCCGCGGCATCCAAATTACTCCGGAACCATGACAGATCGTGCATAAAGAGGGCCGAACCATCTATTGTAGAACTCCCCGCGATCCGTCCTGCGCCGCGGTGGGCCGCACCGGACCACAGGTCGGCTAAAAGCCGTATCGCAACGCAAACCGACACCACTCGACACCAATACGGTATGTCTCGATTGGGGTGCGAGGATTCCATTCTCAGCCAGTCCGCCCTCAAAGCGCGCCGTTTGTCGGATGCACGGCGGCAGTGCTCCAATCCTGAGCGTCGGGCTGAATTCACATCTTTCGTTGGACCCGCCCGTGTTCCGCATCGGTGGCGACGGAGCCGAGTGATGGTTCCGGGACCTACAACACTCAGCCAGCCAGACGAAGCGTGAAGTCGCCTGTAGGATCCAATCCGCCGGCGCGAGACTGGCGCCCNAACGGGAGCCTTGATCGAGATACGCCCGGCGACGGCTGTGGCCNTTGGCGCCACGCGGCGCCTGTAAAGATTTACGCGCACGGGCGGCGTTTGCGTTACGGAAGCAAGAAGCGGAACTGAGCCGCAGCGAGCCACTTTAGGTTGTCCGGATGCTCCGAGCCGAAGAAATCCACGATCTCCTCGACTCCCTTTTTTAACTCGCGATCTGCTTCTAATGTGCGGGATTTGAAGCCGTGCACCAGGATCGACTTGTTTCGCATCCTTGGTCCAAATTCATCGGGTTTGTCGAGATTGACTAAGCGGTCAGCGATCCGACGCCCGTTTGGGTCTCCCTTTTCCGCTTCCAAGAACGCCAGCAACTGAGCTGCTTTCAACCGACCTAAAGCTAGAGGTTTCGAGCTGTCTTCTCGGGCTACTTCCGGGTTCTGCTCGAGCCATTTCATGACCGCGGAATTTTGGCGATCCACATTTGAAGTATCGATCCCGTGAACAAACAGGCGGAGTTGTCCGATCAACTCCCAGACGCGGTACAAGCGGACCAAAACTTCCTCGTTCTGCCCCTCTCGCAGGCGGCGTTGTGCGTTAGCGAGGATGTCCGCGCATAATGCGCGGCAAAACTTTACGTTATCCGGAGCCTTTGCTGGCTCTGTGTCGCTCAAAATGTCAAGCAAACGAAGTTGCGCCTCACCGGGGATGAAATCCTGCAAAGAAGCTGGGGACTGAGCGGGCATGCCCTGCCGCTTAGCAAGAGTGTTAGCTTTCTTGTAGTCGAACCGGTCCCAAGCGCCCCAAAACTGTGCGGCCCATGCTAGCCACCGGATCTCCTCGCAAAGGTGCCCGGAGTACATAACTTGGGGAGCGCCGGGGAAGAGGGACTCGACGGCGCGGTAGTTGCCCGCGCGCAGGTAGTCGCGCGCCANTCTGACCTTGAGCCTGAGAAAAATCTTCTGTGGCTCGATGTCGGTTGGGACTTCGCAGCCCGGCTTGGCCATGCCGTTCTTTTCGCGTTCTGTGGCGCCGATGTACCGCACGCGGGCCACCTGATGCACCATCGCCGCCATCAACAATGCAGCGGACATAGCTTTGGTGCCGCGGGTGAGGTCTGCTGTGATTCGGTCCGGCGTCCAGCCCTGCTCGATCAAGCGGCTGATTTCCGTGTCAAAATGCGCGAAGCAGGCATCCACATTTTCTTCGTCCTTAGGCTTTCGCAGCGCCCGGACCTCGATGGGGAACTGCGGAAATCGCTCTTTGAGCAAAAACGCGTTCCCTTCGGTCTCTTTGGAAGGGAACAACAAGACGCGGCTCCACTCGCCTTTTTCGAGCGATTTCCGAAACGGCTCAATGACCGTTTCCTCGAGTCGATCCGGCGTACCCGTGCCGACGGTGAGGAGTAAAGCGTGAGCAGAGTTAGGTTGCATGGCGGATGACCTTTCCGATTAACTCATGTAAGAGCATCATTCGAATAGTATCGAGCGGTTTGTGCTCTTCTCATGCCTCCGCAATCGTTATACTCACCCAGCCATATGGCAGTTTACGGCCATTGCCCAGGTCGCATGCGGTTCTCGAGCTACCTTCACTGATCCATTGTCTATTGCGGCTTAACGTGCGGCGCATGCCTTCGACAGACAGGGCCTCGAAATGCGAAAAGCGTCCTAGGCGTAAGACTACGCCTTGAGCCTTCGCCGCCTCGAAGCTCTGATCCAAGGCCTGTGGGTACAACTCTGGGAACCGCTTCTTTTCGCTAGAGTACCGGCGATCGTAATGCCAGTTGCACCATACACGTAGGCTGTCCAGATCCGGTACCCAGGACAGAGGACCGCGCAACTGCTGCTTGCCCGCACGCTCATGGTCCAATTGCAAAATGCATTCGAACTCACCTTGTCTCGATCCGTCAGAGATACTGAGCAGCCGTTCGTGATGCATTTGGATACTCTCGGCTGGGTAGTCGCGTTGTCCGGTGACAAGACGACTCCTGTCAACCTGCACTCCCTCCGCGGCTACTTCGCCGTCGCTAACTTTCACAAAACGGAAGGGGTCGGATTCTAGATTCCCGGAGTTGAACCCGAGAACATCCTCCTCGAATCGTTTCGCTTCTCTCGCCAGTTCTCTCGAAGCTTCTTGGTTGTTGCCTTCGCTGGCTTGTATGATCCGGTCCGTCCATCGCTTCCACCACGCAGTATCGCGGACACCCCTACGCGCAGCCATGGCGGCTACTATAGCCGTCCGAATAGCACCTTTAATGGCCGATCCCGGAATCACTGCCGTTCCCCTGGCCTCATTCCAGAACAACGGTCGGACTTCGCCCGTGCGAGCTTCCAGCTTCTCGATCACCACGCTCAGGGCTTGACGGGAAGCGGCGCCGATGCCGACGGCATACAGCCAAGTCCCCGGGTTCCTTTCTGCCTCACCGCGCAGCAGTTTTAACGCACGCAGCAGAGAGTTCGCATCCCCGGAGAGCAACGCCTGGTACTCGCGCCGCTTTTCGGGCTTCATGGCCCGAACAACAGCAGCAGGCCGAAACCGGACTAGCTTGTTGTTGGTGAGAAAATAGTCTTCAGCGGCGATGCTTTCGCCGGTCCCAACGTGAACGGGCGTGAGAGGGGTAACGCGCAATTTATAGGCTGGCATCATTCCTCCTCGTCAAAACTCACCGTCAGGTGCCAAGCGTTCTGGCGAATCCACGACTTTGCGGGATGAACGTCGTTCAGCAGTTCCCCATACGGTCCTTCGTCTCCGGCATCAAATGTGGCGCCAGGCTGAAGCAGCAGCATGGGGTATTTAAATGGGCTTTCGGTGATGGAATATGTGCCCCCAGCACGCCCGTAATGTGTCTCGATCTTATAACGCGCGTTCCGCATGTTCGAGGTGAGGACTCCGTGAGATAAGCTCATCTGGCGTTTCCCGCGTCCCTCAAACAGTCCGGACCTGTCTTCTTCCACCTCAACGTCGGCAAAGAGCCCACGCCCCCACGTGGCGTCTTTGCCGAAACCAGTCCTGCCAACCAATTCGAACAATTCCTTCACCCGAGATTGCTCCAGTTCCGTGCGCAGGTATACGTCCCGGTAACTTGCCAAGCCAAACGTCCATTCCTCTTCGGTGAAGAACAGTCCGCCGGTTTCCGGCGTTCTCCCTGTGTGCCGGTTAATATGATTATGGGCCGCGCGAACCCTGATGGCCCCCCCTTCCCTGGCCTTTTCATGAGGAGTTTGGCCGTTCAACTGCTGCTGCACTCGCACGAGAGCTGCGGTGATCTTGTCTTCACTCATTCCGGATCTGAGGGCCAGGAATTCAGTCTTCGGGATTTGTTTGCTCTTTTTCATCCGCTTGTAGTTTTGGAGCTGTTCGAGTGACTTCGTCCCCACATCCGGTTTCGCTCGCAATATGGGTCTGGGAAGGTAATCGCGCGGGAATCCGTCTGAAATCAGGAACGGCGCACTGGGCAAGCTGCAAAGCCATTCCGCCAAGCTGGCTTCCCCCCATCGATAGCGCCACGCCCAGCAGAGGTGCCCAAACAGGGTTCCCGAATGGAACGGCGTCGCCAAGGGAGAAACCAAGCGGAACCGCACCCGATAAGTGACCGCCATGGTTATGCCTCCACTAGGGTCTGTGGTTGTTCCGGGGAAAACTGACGGATCTCGTCGAATTTTTGTTGGATATCCTTTCCGTCAACTTGCAAGCCCTTGATCCGGATTTTGCCGTAGCCACGTGAGCCCGAGCCTCCCAGGGCGTCCTTCTCAAGCAGCTTTAGCCCTTCCAACAAACGGTTAAGGCAAGCAAGATCACGTTTGCCGCCGTCTCCATCGAGGTCGAACATACGGAATTGGATCTCCAATCCAAACTCCATTCCTGCGGGAATGCGTTCGGTCCTGCGCGGACCGATATTGCCGGCAGCCTTCCCCTGTATGCGGTCAATCACCACTTCGGTCTTTTCTTCCGTCATCGGAAGGCTGCGTTCTACCACGGAGCGCCGGCATTCCTCTGTCAGGTGGGCGTCCCGGACGATGATTCTGGTTGGCCCTCCCTGCCATTCCTTGTGGGTCGTGCCGAACAAGCGAAGCACTTCGTCATCCTTAGGGTCCTTGAGCTTCTGCCCGTCATCCGACCCCCATACCCTGCCTTCTTCGTCCACCTTATGCAACGCCCATTCGAGCAGGCTGCGCAGCTTGCCCTTCAAACTCGAACCGGGAATATACGGCTCGCCCGAGTGGGGATGCTTCACAATCGGGTTGTCCATGCCGCCAATTTCAACAGTGTCTTTTCCCGCTCCGATATGCAAGCCGGTCAGAACTTCGATGACTCCCGTAATGGTGCAAACTTTGTGTAACGCGATTGTCATTTTGAATTTCCTCCTAATCGCTCTCTCGCCTCAGATACTTGTGATACGCCACCACCGCTTCAAAGTGCCGGCAAAATGCGAGGAACTGATTCCAGCCGGACACTGCGCCCACATGTCTGTCGATAAACTCTTTCATCTCAGCCGGGCATATGGTGGCGCTACGTTTGTGCGCATAGAACGTCTTGGCTCGAAGCATTTTAAACTCCGGCAACACGCTCTCAAAAACTCTTTGCCATTCGCTCGTGGGTTTCCCGGCCGCTTCCTGCTCGAACCTTCGCCGAAGCGCCAGCACGTCCGCATAAAACCGCCTTAACTGAGACGCCTTAATTCCATTAGCAAGGGCCTGCCCCACTTGCCGCGCTTCCTCGTCCACCAGTTCGGGCCTCAGATTCCCCTCAGGAGTGAAATACTTTACTTCTGGCAACCTGACCGGTTGTGACCCGCCATGAGGAGGGCGGTTTCCTTGCCTTCCTCGATCCATTGCACCTGGTCCTGGCATATTCAACTAGCCTCCTTTCAGAACTCCCTGTTTCGATATAACGCTACTGTGAGCGCAGTTCGGGCGGACGGTGTTCCCTTTAGTTTTCCTAGGTCTTCGTCCAAACCCAGCAGCCGGTTCAGCAACGGAGCAATCTCCTTCCATGCTTCACGCTTCAAGTTTCTTTTCAATTGATATCCCCACCGCGCACGCCATGACGCTGAGTGGTAATCAGCAGCATCACTTTCGCAAGCCAGCCGGTCCCGATCGAAAGCCAACATCCGGTAGACGAATCCCGAACTGAGCTTCTTGTCTCGCATGTGGTGAAGCAGCTCGCCGGCGGCTTCCAGTTGTTTGCGGAACACCTCCCACTCTAAGGGACTGTTATCGATGGCGCACACCCGGTTGCGTCCCTTATCTTTCGCCCGTTCCAGCCTTTCTTCAGCGTGGCGGACACTACGATTCAAAGGCTCACTCGGGTGGACCAGTTCTAGCGCGGCCGAAAGGCTGATATGGGGGTTAGCGCCCACCCATTGCTTAAACTGCTCCCGAATCTCGATCAAGAGGTCCAACGATTGGCGCCATGGCCCGATTAGCAGCAAGTCGTCCCCTCCGCCATACACGACATAGGTGCTATGGAACCGTTCCTCCGCCCGCAACATTTCCGGCAACTCCGCAGTAAAGAAGAAATCCATCATGCGGGAAAGTCCGGCGATCAAACCGAGACTTGGACTTTCTATCCCTTGGGCAAAGATGGCGCCCAGCCGGTCGACGTCCGCTTTCACCACGCCTAGCAGATCCTCGCCGTACAATTTATCGCCGACTTCCTCCAACGCATCAGCTGCCAGATGTTCAAACAATTTCAGGTCGCCCGCCGGCACTTGGCGAGCTTCTTCGCTGAGCCTCCGGTATGCGCGCTTGTCCCGTTCCGCTACTGTCATCCGAGGCACATAGTTTGCGGTGAAGCGCACTCCGGCTAGCGCCGCTTCGCTGGGAAGTCCATCCCGCCACAGGGAACACGCTCCCATCGCTGTGTTAAGCCTGGGGAGGTTTCCCAGATGCCAGCTAAGCCATATCCCGCTCCAAAGCTCGATCGCACGCGAGCTGTCGCCTAATGGCTGCCGAGCCCACGTCAGTGCGGTCACTTTGGGAAGGTCCCCCCCGAGCTGACGCTCCTCGGTGCACGGACCGCAATACGAGCTTTCTGGGTCCT
>JGI24721J26819_10002477_pt1 | contig 20384 bp, 18 predicted proteins | sample YelNatPaOPGAMG01_FD_26819 | JGI IMG/M metagenome (IMG submission 26819) | reverse complement strand
CAGACGCAGACATTGTTTCATCTCCTTCCTTCTTCATAAGATCACGACCCTGGGCCCTCTTTAGCGCTCCCGTCACGATAGGCCCTGACGAATGATAGAAGCTCGGCTTTCATGGCCGCTTCCCTCTCGACCGCCTCGGCCCAAAGAACAGGGTCTCTCAAATATTCAACGGCACGGGTAACAATCCGGGCCAGAGTGCGTGGTTCGATTGCGTCAAGCTCCCAGGACGAGTAACCGAAGCGGGCGATATAAGCCGAATATCGGGTGTCGGTCTCTTTGGCTGGGTTCTCAGGTGGCCTCAAAGATTCGATTTGATCCATATTCAACGCCAGGCGATCAACCTCGACCGGACTTTCAGAAAATAAACGGAGACGATCTTTAACATCACGTGTCATGTCTAGTCCCGAGGGGTCATGATCACCCAGGTACAAGACCCAGACTGTCTTACCGGCTTCGGCGTAATCGCGAAGCCTCTTTCCCGTTTCGTACATGATCGACGAAGATGAATAACCCTTATTCGCCGTGAAGCGGATGTCCAGACTTCTACAGACGGGAATCAGGACGCCTTCAAGGGCTTGCTTCTCGACCATGACCTCAACATAATTTGGCTGATTTTCCCACTTATCTATGGCAAATTGACTGGCGGCCGCTTCAACGATTTCGGCGGGGTCGCTCCAATGGGGCGCGGAGACAGTCTCACGCCCCCGGTCGGTGATCATATCCCAGTCAATCAGGCCGGCCAGACGTGCATTATTGACCAGGTCTCCCAATCGCTTATAAGACCTCTGGGAGTTCTCGATGTATCCCCGAGCGACCATCTGGTAATAAAGCTGCCGGAGGGTCAAATCATAACCTTCGGCCTGGTATTCGCCCAAGATTGCATTGACGACGTCGATCTTCTTCAGGCTTTCGTATGTGAAGTTCTTATCGACGAAGGCTTCTTTCACGGCTGCTGTCTCCTGTATCGCCGGCCCAGGTCGGCAGCGACCTTCGCCGTCGCTCGACCCGTTGCATGAAGATAGATCGTCGTGACCTGAAGACTGGCATGGCCCAGAAGGTCGGAAACATCCAAGATCGAATGGCCATCTTTGGCAGCGTTCATGGCTGCCGTATGCCTCAGGCTGTGGGGGTGTATCCCATGACCTTTCCCGAGGGCCTTATTCCCATACGAATGGACCAGGCCGGCGATAGCTCGGGCCGTCAATGGCGTCTCTCCTTCGACGTCATGACCCAGGCGACGGGCAGCTTCCCGACCCTCTTCGCTTGCCGTGAATAGGGGTGACGCATCGGTCAGCAGAATTCGTGTCTTCAAGTAATCGTCAATCGCTTCAGCGGTTTCTTTGGGGAGCTCAACCTCCCTGGTAAACCCCCGCTTCCGAGTGTAGGTCAGGAAGACCTTCTTACCCTGCCGGCGCAGCGACCCAACCTTCAGGCTTGCGACTTCGGAGACTCGAAGGGCCAGGGTCAAGAAGAGGAGCATAATCGCACGATCCCGAAGTCCCCTGGGTGTCGTGTCGTCAATCGCAGACAGAAAGTGAATATCTTCCCCGTCTTCGGCTCGAAGCCAGGTCGCCTTCCCGTAAGGGGTGACGGCTTTTCGCTTGACTCCGTCGGTCGGATTGTCCGGCCGAAGACCCCGGTCTTGCGCCCATGTGAAGAAGCTCGACAGGGCAGTCAAGTGCAAATTGATTGTCCCCTGGGCGTAGGGCTTCCCGGTCTTCGGGCTTAGCGTAGTCTCCATATGCCGGCGATAGGTGATAATGTGGTCTTGGGTGACCTGCTCAGGGGTGACCTGGGCGAAGCTCAGGAAGGCGGACCAGGCCTGACGATAGGCCCGACGGGTATGGTCGCTCCCGGCATTGTCCAGCCAGGAAGCGGCGGCTTGTTTCCAGTCGTGAAGGGCGTCGGTGGACAGGGCGGTATCGGCCAGGGAAATCATCTGTGAGTTCATTTTTGGACATCCTTCTTGCAGGGCGAATCGCAGATTACCAATTCGCCGCCCAGCTCGTAAAGCGGACCCTCGCCCAGGTGGGGACAGTCAGGACAACGTAGCAGGTCCTCGGGTGTCTTGGCATAGGACTTCTTTGCTGCCAGATAATCGGCTTCCAGGCGATCGTACAAGACTTGGAGCGAAGCAGTCTTGACCGCATTGCCGGCGACCTGGGCGTCAAGAATCAGGTCAAGACCCCTCAGAAGACGGCCTCGAAGGACCCGGGCTCTTTCTTTCGGGTCTTGGGTTCGCGTCATCTGGGCGGTCATTTCGGCGAGGAAGGCGGTCATCAGTCATCTTTCAGGCGTTCGCCGTCGCCGGCGTCTGGGCAGCCTTCGCCCGAATAGCGATCCGGGTTTGCCCGGCGACGGTGACGGTCACAGGGTATAGCGTGACCCTCTTCCCGACCCAGGCGTCGGTATCGTCTGACCCGACGGCCTGGGCGATCTGGGTGGCCAGGGTCTTCGACAAGACGATCCCCTTTTGGGCGTCCTTGAAGTAGACCACCCATCTTTCGACCGGGGCGGCACCAGGTGTCGGGGTCATCTTTTCGGACCGCAGGTGCGAGATCGTCAGGGTAACCGGCCGTCCCTTCAGGTCTTCGCCGGTGGCAAACCTTCGAGGAAAAAGATCGTCGAGTTTCATGGTTCAATCTCCGAAATGTTGCTTAGGAAGGTGGCAGGAATCCGGGCGGTCGAGGATTGGCAGGGCCCCCCGTGTGTAATTTCGGTGAAGGGGCGGATGGGCTTCCCGTCGACGGGCAGGGCTGCGACGGCGGCAATCTTGCGGCCGTCACCAGTTGCAAAGGCATCTATTACTTCGATGGTGTAATTGCGATTATTCGTTCTCAAAGTGGCAATTATCATGGCAGGTCTCCCGTTACAAGATTGTCTTCCATTCGGCGTCTGAAGTCTTCTGTGGTCGTCAGGTCTCTTCAGATAACACGATATTATCACGAGTTGGCTATTGTGTCAAGAAGTGTCCAACAATATTCGTCTAATATTCATCCGCCCCCCTGGGGAATTCATACCGAAGAGTCTCGGTTCGCCTCCTGTTCTGGCGGCCGGCCGTGGTGTCCACCTCACGCCTATTAGAAAACTTCTGCCATTTTCTGCCATCTTCGGTCCCCCCTAATAAAAAAGCCCTGCCACTTGCGGCAGGGCTAAAACAATCCGGGCTCTGGGTCGGTACAAATCAGGCGTCTTCCACGGTTACGCCCGGGAAGGCTTCTTCAAACGATAACCGCTTTTCGGGCAAATTTCCCCATAGTGTTATCGCTTCGTCTTGGGTGAGGGGCTGCAAGGCGTCAGATTCACCCTGCCAGCGGGTAAGACGGATGGCGAAGTAGTTGCCCTTGGGGGAGCGATACAGGAAGGTATTGCGGCCGTGGCGCTCGAAATTGCGGCCGTCCCAGTAATCATCACCAGCGAGCAGAATGGCCTTGCTAACATCGTAGCGCTTGCCGTCTTTGACTTCAATCCAGTTGCTAGGAGGTTTCATGATTTACTCCTTTCGGTCTGTGCCTTTATCGGGTGCTATGCCCGGATTGTTTACCAGCGTGGGTAACAAAGTTCCTGACATTTTAGCATATTCCTGGCCTTGGCCCGGCTTACAAGGCGACGGCCTTGTCCGTCAAGCTTCCTTGACGTTAATTCTAGCATCTTGGTAATCGGCCAGATTGCTGGCCAGGTCAGGCCCCAGGACCCGGGCGGTATCCTCATCGCCCAGGCCCAGAATCTGGGCGAAGTCGGCCAGCATCAGCCCGACCGAAGCGGTCAATTCAATCAGCGGCCGGCCCTCAGCAGCCTCTTCCCAGCCTTGCCGAAAGTCGGCCAATCTTTCGACGGCCTGGTCGAGGTCAAAAAAGCGAGTTAACCGATCGGGCCTGCGTCTCAAAGCGGCTTCGACCATCTGGTCGAATTGATCTGGGTCAGTGACAGCCTTGCCTTCAATCATGATCATGGTCATTTCCTGGTCTCCCTTTGGGTATTTCCGGGGCATGAAGTTGGCATAGGTCAAAGGGAGGGCTATAATTCCCCTCGGCTAGTCAACCGGCGGCCCCGGTTGGTCGATCAGGCCCGTCGCCCCGCTTCTAATAGGTCGGCGGGTCTATTAATGGTCTGCTACCATTGTATATCTTACATGGATTACATGTCAAGAGGGAAAATGAAACAGGCCCCAATCTGGGGCCTTCATTCAGGGCAGTTTCGGGAACCTGGTCACCCGCTCTTCGACTTCCACGGTCGTCTCCCCGGCCTGGTATTCGATCAGGAAGTGTCGAATAATATAACGTAAAAGACTGTTTCGGGTCAAGCCCAAGGAAGCGGCGATCTGCTCAAGGCTGGCAATCTCCCCTTCTTTTAGCCCGACGGTGACGGCCTTCAGCTTTCCGGCGTCAAGGTCTCCCAGGTCATGAGAAAATGTATTATTGGTCATACCAATATTATACGACGGTTGTAAAGGTTGCAACAGATATACTTCAGACACGCCTAAAGCGGGTTCTGGGCGGCCGGCCTTTCACGGGTGACCATTTATCTATCCCAGGCGATAAAACGGGCCTAGAAAGCCGTCCTAGAGGCTCAAGGGGCGCCCCTTGCAATATCATAGGGACGCCCCAGGACATTTTACAAGGGCGTCCCTTAGGGGCGCCCCTTGTTTTTCATAGGGGCGTCCCTTACGGCGATAAATCTGTGTTTTTGACCAGGTCGTCAATGTCCAGATTCCAGTCATAACGCGGTGACTTTGACGGCCGGCGGTACGGGTTGAAGGTCAGCTCCCCAGACCGAAGGCGGCGTATCCCTTCGGCCAGCAGGAAGGCGACGACCTGGGAAACGGGGATTCGTTCGGCTTCAGCCAGCTCGAAGACTTGCTTCTTCAAGGCGGGTGGAAGGTCCAGATTCACCCGGCCCGGGAGACGGTCGGCGGCCTTCATCCTTTCCTTCAACCGCTTTGCCCGTTCGGCCTTCGGCGTCTTTGCTTCGGCTTCCTTTTCGTCTTGCCGGCGCATCAGGGCAGCGACGGCGGGGTCAATAACCTGCCTTCGTTTGGGCTGCTCGCTCATATGATCACCTCTTCGAATTTGGCCAGAAGGTCAAGGTATCCCCCGACCCGCTTCCCGTCAATCTGGTAACCCGTGACCGAAGGTGATTCGGGCGTATATTCCCAAAGGGTCTGGCCGTAAGAGGCCGCTTCCCGGGCCTTCGTATCCTGGGGAATGGGCGCCCAGACCAGATCGCCGAAGACTCCGACCAGTTCCCGAAGGTTCGTCGCCGTCTCTTTGGTAGTTCGGTCATAAAAGGTTGGGACAATTGAATAGCCGTCGAAGTGGTGATCCTGCTCGATTTCGCCCATTGATCGAAGGATTTCATTGACCCCATCAATGGCCAGGGAATCAAGCCTGGTCGGTATTATGACCCAATGGGAAGCGACCAGGGCTGCCACGTGAAGGACGTCGATAGACGGCGGCGTGTCGAGTATGATCACATCGTAAACGGCGCCCTTCAGGGCGCGGATTAGGACCTTTTCCCTGAAATTTAGGGTGGTAACGTATCTTTTCGCCGCCTCCCCGGTCTTGTCGCTTGGGACAATGTCCAGGTTTGGCCGGGCGTTGACGGCAACCTGCCTCAATGTTTCCTGGTCGACAAGAAGACGATAAAGCCCATTCGACTTTTTCAGGCCCAGGGCAAAGGCGACGTGACCCTGGGGGTCGAGGTCGACAATCAGGACCCGGCGGCCCGCTCGGGCCAGCCCGTGACCCAGGGTGACGGCGGTCGTCGTCTTCCCGACACCCCCTTTTTGATTGGCGACAGTAACAATTGTGGCCATTGCGCCTCCCTATTCTATTATTTATCCGCCGCAGCTTCCCACGGGTCATCGGTCAGGCTTGATTGATCGATTTCAATAAAACGGCTTATTTCGGGGAAGAAATGAAAGCCTATCTTTCCCCTTTCCCCGTTGCGATTCTTAACGACGGCCAGGTCGACCCCAATCCATTTCCTACTAACACCTTCAAGCGACGAATAACCTTTCTCAATCTTCTGTCCGTTTTTCCTGGCCAGCATGATCGCTCCCAGGTCGGCCCCATATTCGACCCCCCCAGACTCTTTGAAAGCCGACAGGCCGGCCGTGTCGTAGGAGGCCCGACCAACCGAAGAGACAGCCAAGACCGCCGCGCCCAGGTCCCGGGCTATTCGGCGCAGGTCCGAGACAACGGCATCGACCTTGCTTCGTGGGTCCCTGTAATCCTCGATGGTGGGGACAATTTGAAGATAGTCGATAACAATCAACAAATCTTCGGCCTGGGTTGCCCGTTGGACCTGAAGCGCAGCCAGGCGAATCCGTTCGGGCGTGGTCGTCTTGTCGCCTTCAAGGATAAAATAGCGGCCGGCCATCTTGTTCAGGAAGTCGGCCGAAGCAGTCTTGATCCTTTGCCAGCCCGGGGAGTTCACATCAAGCCGACCCCGAAGAATGTCCCGGTTCTCAATTCCAGACAGGCGAGAGAGGGTCTTGACCCGCAGCTCTTCGCGGCTCTGCTCAAGGCTGATNAANAGGCAGACGGCCTTCGGATTTAAGACAACAACCTGATCAGCAAGTTGCTTCGCCCAGGTGGTCTTCCCGGTCGATGGAGCAGCCCCCACAACGAAGAGGCCTTCGGTCAATCCATTCACCAGATTGTTCAGGTGGTCGAAGCCGGTATTTAAGCCGGTGAAGTTATGACTTGGGTCCTGTCTCGCTTCCAGATCAACAAAGTAAGTCGGCCAGTCCTCAGCTTCAGATTTGAAGGCTCCAACAATTCGGCGGCTTGATTCCTGGTCAAAAATGACCTCAGTCGCCTTCGAGAAAGCTTCAGACGGCGACAGCTCCCCGGAGTCAAGGGCATCTTCAACCTTCTTGATCGCCTCCTTTGCCGTTCTTCGCCTGGCCTGGTCGACGAAGATTGAAAGGTAAGCTTCGACCTTGCCGGCTTCCGGCGGGGTCTGGGCAGCCCTGGACAGACGCTCGGCCAGGTCTAAAAGGTCCTGACGTGCCTTGACCTTTTCCTTGTCGATCGGGTCGGGCTCTGGCAGCAAAGCGGCCAGGGTGACAGTGTCGACGTGTTTTCCCTGGGCTATATCGGGGTAAATCTTGGCCGCCAGGCGACGATGAAGATCGTAGTAGTAATCTCTAGGCCTGGTATCGGCAATAATCCTAGCAGTCAGGTCGGGTCGACCGGCGAAAAGAGACGTCAACAGAAGCTCTTCAATGGCCCGAATATCAGGTCGGTTGGGTTCCTGGGCCTGGGCAATCAGGTTCAGGAAGTCTTCGGGTAGGTCGGTTTTATCGGGCGGTACCGGGCTCTCCCCCGTTAATGGTGAGGCGGGTCCCTGGGCAGGTGGTATCCTTGCGAAATTCTTCCCCGTTGATAAATCCATTTTGTATTCAAGCCCTGGGGGAAGGGGGCAATCTGGGTCGACTTCTTGCCAGTCGTGCGATGGGACAAAAGTTGCTGGTTTATCGGGCTCTTGGTTAGCCATGATATAGTCTCCCTTCAGAAAGTTGATATAATCAGGGTAGATCGGGCTTAGGCCAGGTCTCCCTTGCCGGTCACGTTGGTCGCGTGGCCGGCATTTTCGATTGACGATTGAATATAGGCTTCGAGGTCCTGGGGTCTGACTCGAATGGCCCGCCCGACCCTGACGGTCCGTATAGTCCCGACTTTGACCAAGCGTCTGACAGTGGGGAGCGAAACATCAAGACGTTCGGCGACCTCGGTAAGGCGGAGCAGTTTATAAGCGGTTGTAGTGGTCATGTTTTTGTCCTTTCACCCGTTGACCGGGCTCTTGCTGATTCTTCCAGTAAAGTAATCGGTTATATCCTGACCCTGGGGCAAAGGAATGATCTTCGGCGACGGCCGCCCCTGGGCGATGAAAACTCCGGCAATCCTGCGAGCAGCCTCCTGGCCGGGGGCGTCCGGGTCGGTTGCCAGGAAGACGTCAAGACCGTCGAAGTGTTTCACCCATTCGGGCTTGAATCCCTGGGTCCCGACAATCCCGCAGCTCAGGAAGCCAGCCTGGGCCAGGGTCAGAGTGTCGGTCGCCCCCTCACAGATAAATACTGGCTTACCAGTCGACCGGGCCTTCAGGACGGCGTCAAAGTTGTATGGACAAGGGACGGGTCCCGACGGATTGTCGAAACGAAAGCGTTTATCGGTGGCGGTGACGTCCCGACCTTGCAAATAGACCGGGTATCGCCGCCCCCGGGACGTCAGCCAGAATGGGAATAAAAGGCGGTGCTTCTTGAAGCGCAGCTCGACCGGCTTCCCGGTCTTCTTGTCTCGGGCCATAAGACCCAGGGCGTCAAGGGCGTCGATCCCGAAGGCCTGGGGTAGCTCGGCGGCGGCCTTCTCCCAGTTCAGCCAGGCGATACCAAAGGCAGCCTGGGTATCCGGCTCTATCCCCTTGTTCTCATAAAGCCAGATTCCCCCTGGTGTAGGATAGCCGGCCTGGTCACAGAACGAAAGCAGGGCCTCGTAAATTTTTACTCGTGGCGTAGACTGGTCGAGCGAAGCGGTCTTGACTTGCTCGGGCGCCAGGTCGCAGTCAAAAACCCCAGATAAGACCCAGGCTATTTCGTCGTTCGAAAGGGTGGCAATCTCGTCGGGTGCCAGGTCATAACCGGCGAAGGATAGGGCGAAGGTCAATTCATCCCGGTTGTAGATAACCTCGACCCGACCATCTTTCAGCCGGCGCCAGTGACCCTGGCCATCAATCCCGACGGCGACAGGATTCGCCCCGGCTGGGAAGGTGACGGTGACAGTCCCCCGGGCTGCATTTGGCGTGGCGACCTGGTCCGGCGGGTCTGGGGGCAGCGGCGCCCCTTTGGGCAGCGGCTTGGGCTGGCTTGCTGCTCTGGTCCCTGAAGCATACCCATTCGCCGTATCCCAGGGGTCTTGACTGCCAGGATGGGGCTTTTGGGCAAGACCGGCCCGATCCGCCAGGAAGCGAATCGCCTCGCCCGTGTCGCCGTGAAAACGAACGTCGGCGGTCAGCTTAATAACGTCGGCCTTGTATCCGCAGCGAAAGCAGATTGCCCCCTTCCTGGCATCAAGCGACAGGTTCGGCCGGCCCTGGTCTGCATGGAAGGGACAGCGGGCGAAGTAATTGCTCCCAGACCGCCTCGGCTCCAGTCCTAATTCCTGGGCGACGTCAACGATATTCATTCGGGCTTTAAGCTCCTCAAGATCATACATTCGGTGGGTCTCTCCTTACTCGCAAGTAGGCATAGGGCCGGCGACTCTCTCCTCTCGGGCCGGAATGAATATTTTATTCATTCCGGCCCCTTAAATAGNTCTAATAACTATCTATGGTATCTCGCCCAGTTTTTGCCCTTAAAAGCGTGGTCGTTCGTGGTCGTTCGTGGTCGTTTAGTGCCATTTCGTGATCACCAGTGACCGAATTGTTAACAATCTTAAATGGTCCTGTACCAACTGACCCCGTAAATCGTACCAACTGACCCCGTAAATCGTACCAACTGACCCCGTAAATAGCCGGCATCATGCCTCAGACTCCTTCCTGCCTCCGCAGGCAGGGCATTTCACCCAGATGCCGCCGCCGTTGCGAACAAGGCCGCTCCCCCCACAACGTGGGCAAACGTCCAGGCCGCCTGCGATTGGACGGTTTGTGGTAGCATGGCTGCGCTCCGCCTCCATGCACTCATCGCATATTTCCCAGTGTGCGCCTCCTTCGCTCCATACACCTTCAGTTTGCCTTCCGCACCTCGGGCAGTTGTGCATTTTTGGCTCTCCTTTCGAGACTAGATCGGCAATCAAAATTCAGCCTGACTTGACTGCCGATTGGAATGGCCCATACACCATCATTCATCTACGCCTTCGCCCGGGTCCGTAAGATACCAATCCTTCGACTTTGTGAAGTCGACGGTCATTTTTCCGGTGTTTTCATCTGTGACGATCGAATAGGATTCAATCACCTGGGCAGCTTTTATCATCTCAAAGCTTTTTACAAGGTCATCCCGCGTTCTGGTCACCCTTCGAGTGTCAAGTTTCAACTCATTTGCCAAGACGTCGAGGTTTCGAGTCAGTCTATTAGCGGTCTGGCGCATGACCCAGACCAGAAGGCGGGTCGCCGTGGGATTCCGGCCGAAGGTCTTTCGCAGCTCGAATATCTTGAAGGGCATGGTTGTCGACCCGATATTCGGGTCCTCTCCCGTCAATCCTCTGACAAGATCAGGATGAATCCGGTATTCAATCCCCACGGGCCTGGGACCGTCCTTCACCTTCCAGATTGGCGGGGCATTGGGTACCAGGTGCTTCGCCCGATTGACGTTCTCCCTTTGGTCATTGGGCAGCAGGTCGGCCGGCGTGACCCCTTCAGGATAGATCAAGGCGTAAGAAATGACTATGCGGCCCCTGAAAATGACAAGCTGCTTCCTCGGCCGGCCCTTCTTTCCCGGGGTCTTGACCGTCCAGAAATCCTGTCTTTCCAGCTCGACCGTGAATAGGCGGTGGAGGGCTTCTTCGACCATCTGGTAGCCGTCGCTCGAAAAAGTCTCGTAACCGGCTAAGGCCGATGAGATTTTGCGGGCGAAGCCCAGGACTTCGAGAAGCTCCGTCGGCGTGGTCCTGACCGGGGCCCCGGGGTTCTTCGGGTCAAGAAGCGCATAAAGGCCNTAGGCTGCCCATTCNTCGAAGGGGCCCAAAGGTGGCTTTCCCCCGAATCCGGGTAAGGCCAGTTGCGACGGTTCTCGCAGCTTCGCCCCGAAGATCGTTGGCGCCCGTTGAATCAGTTGATTATCGACTTTGAAAGTGCGTGATTTGCTCATCTCTCCCTCAGATACGACAGTTCCAGGCTCTTGTAATCGAAACCGGTCAGTCGCTTGGTGACCTGTTCAAACGTTTCGCCGTTCTCAAGCCAGGTTGGGGTCTTGTCTTGATCATCCGCTTCGTCGGCAAGCCTAATAATCACGGCCGCATGTCGCTTCGCCTCTCTTTCGTCTGGGCCGGTCTTGACCGGGCGAAGGCCCGAGGTGTCGAATTTCCAGACATCAGAAGAAAGGACCTGAAGCCATTGATTCAGGCGAGATTCAGCGAGGGCTAACATCTCCTCGACATTTTTCAGGCGCTCTCGAAGCTCCAATCTCAAGACCGGTGTCCCGCCGAAGAATTCCTGGGAAAGCAGGTCGTAAGTCAGCTTGAAGGTCGCAATCTCATCGAAGACGGCCCCCAGGTCTTTGACCGCCTCTTCGAGTGGTGTATAGAATTTCAACCCCAGGAAAGAAGGAACATCACGAGCATACTTCTCCCGGTATGTAAATGGCCGGTGACTTACCCTCAAGGTGTCCAGTTGCCGAAAGAGATGGGCGATTGCCCGTCTTTTCTCCTCGGGCCGGTCCGTCGGGTAATAAAACTCTCGAATGGGGTTGTAAACTATATCCTCGGGCTTTAAGTCCAAGGCATCGGCCCTCTCGCGAAGGCTCTTCAGGGTTGCGCACCAGAATGGGCGCTCTTGGTCCTCTTTAAGACCCAAGAAGACATCGTCTTCCTCAGATTTTCCAAACGCTTCGACCTCGATCCACCCCAGGTCTGGGGCGTAGTATCCGAGAAGCGGGGATTCCTCGGCGCACAGAAAAAGACCCAGGGCGGCGAAATCAACCTTCTTCGGGTCGACCAGGCCGGCCCCCCAGGGCTTCTTCTGACAGTCCAGGTAGAATCGTTTAGCGGTAGCAGCCAGGCGGTCGCCTTCCAGGGCGCCTTCGACGTCGAAATATTTCTCAATGGGGTCGGGTAAATCCACGTCGAAGCGCAGTTCATCGCTTTTGAATATTCCGTGATCGTACAGCCAGCCATCCCAGATCGAACGCAGGGCGGCCCAGGCCGGAATTCGCCCCCTCATGGCGAGGGTTTCTTGCCGGTCGTGCGAGGGGATTGGTCCAAATGCGTTAATCAGGCTGAAACAAAGCCCCCCGACAAGCTCGCCGCTTTTGACCATCTCGACCATGCGGTCATAGATTTCGTCAGCTTTCTCGTCCCGTTCTAAATCGTTGAATTCAGGACAGCCACCAAATTTCAGCCAGGCTTCGAGACGGTTTCGGTCACCAGCGAAGTACTGGTTTAGGATTTTTTCCTCACCTTCCGCTTCGACCCATAGTCGGCGCAGCTCCTCGGTCTCGTCCTCGGTGTCATAATCGCGGTTGCCATTGACGTTTGACAGCTCGTTATGGGCTGCCACGAAGTCTTCTGGGACCTCAAGTGGTGTGTATCCTTGCTGCCTGGCCCAAATTTCTACAAAGTGGTTGGCCAGCTCCCCAAGGTTCTCGATGGCTTGATTTTCGTACCATTCGACCGCCTTTTCGTATTCCTCCCAAGAAAGCGGCCGGGGGATATCTTCGGTGAAGTGATAAACGGTCATCCTGGCGATCTCGCTTTGAAAATCCTGAAGAATCAATCTGTCGATTTCTTGACTCACTGTCGCAACCGAGAAGATGAGGCGCCACAAATCGCTTGTGGCCCATCTATTGGCCTCTAGGAATATCCTCGTCAGGGTTGCGAATCCGTTACGAAGGCCGACAGCGCGACGATAGGAAACGTCATCTTTGTCCTTCAATTCATCGACCCGTCGTTTCCAGGATTCCATAAGCTCGGTGACCGGCGGGTAATCCCAGAACACAATCGGGACGCCTTTCTTCCTGTCGTATTCTTGCGAATAAATCAAAAGTAGTTTCCCGGCCTGCCTGGGTGTCAGATTCTCCAGGCTCGCTTCCAGCTTTTTCTTCAAGTTACGGGATAATCTTTGGGTCATCTTTTCACTCCTACAGCCTCCTCAATTGCTGCCAGCCGTTCGTCGAGGGCTTCGACCTCAAGGGCCCTGATGATCATTCCGGCCAGGTAGCCGACGGCATTAGCTATTCGGGGGTCAATCAAACCGGTCTTGACTTCGTCAATCGTGTCGGCCAACAGGTTGACAATATCCCCGGGCGTCGGCGATCTCAAGACCGTCGTGTCGCCGGGCCTTCCCCGCCAGGGTTTGTAGTTCTTCGGGTCGAGGACCTTGATCGACATGCCACCTTTGGTCTGGGCAGCCTTGACAGCTTCAGCTTTCTCGGGGTCGTGGAAGAAGCAGAAGTCACTACCCTGCTGGGCAAAGGCCTTACAAGGTTTCCCGTCTTTAGTGGTCGCCTTACATGTCGTTGCCATGATTTTCCCGGTTGGGCAGATCGGGCCCCCGATAATCTCTTCGCGAAATAGCTAAAAGCCAGGCCTCGACGTCGGCCTTCAGGAATCGCCATTGACCGGCGACCTTGAAGGCGGGGATTCCGCCAGCCTTGGCCAGGCTGGTGATAAACTTATAAGAGACACGCAGCAGGTCGGCGACTTCCTGGGCGGTCAAGACCTGCGACGGCTCCTCAGCCGGCGCTGTCTCCCCATCAGCAGGTATCGATTCGAATTCGTTGTCGTTCGTAGTCCAGTCTCCCAAAACCGTTTCTGATAATACACAATTATCGGAAGTGTCCATTATTCAAAACATGTGGACGTCTTCGCCGGACTCTAGAACGGCTATGAGGGTAAGGAGATAATCGGTATCATCTCGATCCCAGCCGGGTTCATCCTGTCCGTGGGCGACATAGCGCCGTAATGCGGCGGCTATGTTCTTAGCGTCCTGCGCAGTGATTACCTGTCCTTCGGCAGGCCCGTATTTTCCGTTCCAGGTGGGGATGGATTCGTGGTTATGAGTTGGCTGGTCGAAGTCCCACGGATAGAGAACGGTTCCCGCCGGCTCCCATCCCTCTTTCCTGGCAGCATCCAGGATGTCGATCCATATATCTTCGTAGGTCCACCAGTGTAGGCCACTTTTGGTTTGCAAATGAACAGACGCAGACATTGTTTCATCTCCTTCCTTCTTCATAAGATCACGACCCTGGGCCCTCTTTAGCGCTCCCGTCACGATAGGCCCTGACGAATGATAGAAGCTCGGCTTTCATGGCCGCTTCCCTCTCGACCGCCTCGGCCCAAAGAACAGGGTCTCTCAAATATTCAACGGCACGGGTAACAATCCGGGCCAGAGTGCGTGGTTCGATTGCGTCAAGCTCCCAGGACGAGTAACCGAAGCGGGCGATATAAGCCGAATATCGGGTGTCGGTCTCTTTGGCTGGGTTCTCAGGTGGCCTCAAAGATTCGATTTGATCCATATTCAACGCCAGGCGATCAACCTCGACCGGACTTTCAGAAAATAAACGGAGACGATCTTTAACATCACGTGTCATGTCTAGTCCCGAGGGGTCATGATCACCCAGGTACAAGACCCAGACTGTCTTACCGGCTTCGGCGTAATCGCGAAGCCTCTTTCCCGTTTCGTACATGATCGACGAAGATGAATAACCCTTATTCGCCGTGAAGCGGATGTCCAGACTTCTACAGACGGGAATCAGGACGCCTTCAAGGGCTTGCTTCTCGACCATGACCTCAACATAATTTGGCTGATTTTCCCACTTATCTATGGCAAATTGACTGGCGGCCGCTTCAACGATTTCGGCGGGGTCGCTCCAATGGGGCGCGGAGACAGTCTCACGCCCCCGGTCGGTGATCATATCCCAGTCAATCAGGCCGGCCAGACGTGCATTATTGACCAGGTCTCCCAATCGCTTATAAGACCTCTGGGAGTTCTCGATGTATCCCCGAGCGACCATCTGGTAATAAAGCTGCCGGAGGGTCAAATCATAACCTTCGGCCTGGTATTCGCCCAAGATTGCATTGACGACGTCGATCTTCTTCAGGCTTTCGTATGTGAAGTTCTTATCGACGAAGGCTTCTTTCACGGCTGCTGTCTCCTGTATCGCCGGCCCAGGTCGGCAGCGACCTTCGCCGTCGCTCGACCCGTTGCATGAAGATAGATCGTCGTGACCTGAAGACTGGCATGGCCCAGAAGGTCGGAAACATCCAAGATCGAATGGCCATCTTTGGCAGCGTTCATGGCTGCCGTATGCCTCAGGCTGTGGGGGTGTATCCCATGACCTTTCCCGAGGGCCTTATTCCCATACGAATGGACCAGGCCGGCGATAGCTCGGGCCGTCAATGGCGTCTCTCCTTCGACGTCATGACCCAGGCGACGGGCAGCTTCCCGACCCTCTTCGCTTGCCGTGAATAGGGGTGACGCATCGGTCAGCAGAATTCGTGTCTTCAAGTAATCGTCAATCGCTTCAGCGGTTTCTTTGGGGAGCTCAACCTCCCTGGTAAACCCCCGCTTCCGAGTGTAGGTCAGGAAGACCTTCTTACCCTGCCGGCGCAGCGACCCAACCTTCAGGCTTGCGACTTCGGAGACTCGAAGGGCCAGGGTCAAGAAGAGGAGCATAATCGCACGATCCCGAAGTCCCCTGGGTGTCGTGTCGTCAATCGCAGACAGAAAGTGAATATCTTCCCCGTCTTCGGCTCGAAGCCAGGTCGCCTTCCCGTAAGGGGTGACGGCTTTTCGCTTGACTCCGTCGGTCGGATTGTCCGGCCGAAGACCCCGGTCTTGCGCCCATGTGAAGAAGCTCGACAGGGCAGTCAAGTGCAAATTGATTGTCCCCTGGGCGTAGGGCTTCCCGGTCTTCGGGCTTAGCGTAGTCTCCATATGCCGGCGATAGGTGATAATGTGGTCTTGGGTGACCTGCTCAGGGGTGACCTGGGCGAAGCTCAGGAAGGCGGACCAGGCCTGACGATAGGCCCGACGGGTATGGTCGCTCCCGGCATTGTCCAGCCAGGAAGCGGCGGCTTGTTTCCAGTCGTGAAGGGCGTCGGTGGACAGGGCGGTATCGGCCAGGGAAATCATCTGTGAGTTCATTTTTGGACATCCTTCTTGCAGGGCGAATCGCAGATTACCAATTCGCCGCCCAGCTCGTAAAGCGGACCCTCGCCCAGGTGGGGACAGTCAGGACAACGTAGCAGGTCCTCGGGTGTCTTGGCATAGGACTTCTTTGCTGCCAGATAATCGGCTTCCAGGCGATCGTACAAGACTTGGAGCGAAGCAGTCTTGACCGCATTGCCGGCGACCTGGGCGTCAAGAATCAGGTCAAGACCCCTCAGAAGACGGCCTCGAAGGACCCGGGCTCTTTCTTTCGGGTCTTGGGTTCGCGTCATCTGGGCGGTCATTTCGGCGAGGAAGGCGGTCATCAGTCATCTTTCAGGCGTTCGCCGTCGCCGGCGTCTGGGCAGCCTTCGCCCGAATAGCGATCCGGGTTTGCCCGGCGACGGTGACGGTCACAGGGTATAGCGTGACCCTCTTCCCGACCCAGGCGTCGGTATCGTCTGACCCGACGGCCTGGGCGATCTGGGTGGCCAGGGTCTTCGACAAGACGATCCCCTTTTGGGCGTCCTTGAAGTAGACCACCCATCTTTCGACCGGGGCGGCACCAGGTGTCGGGGTCATCTTTTCGGACCGCAGGTGCGAGATCGTCAGGGTAACCGGCCGTCCCTTCAGGTCTTCGCCGGTGGCAAACCTTCGAGGAAAAAGATCGTCGAGTTTCATGGTTCAATCTCCGAAATGTTGCTTAGGAAGGTGGCAGGAATCCGGGCGGTCGAGGATTGGCAGGGCCCCCCGTGTGTAATTTCGGTGAAGGGGCGGATGGGCTTCCCGTCGACGGGCAGGGCTGCGACGGCGGCAATCTTGCGGCCGTCACCAGTTGCAAAGGCATCTATTACTTCGATGGTGTAATTGCGATTATTCGTTCTCAAAGTGGCAATTATCATGGCAGGTCTCCCGTTACAAGATTGTCTTCCATTCGGCGTCTGAAGTCTTCTGTGGTCGTCAGGTCTCTTCAGATAACACGATATTATCACGAGTTGGCTATTGTGTCAAGAAGTGTCCAACAATATTCGTCTAATATTCATCCGCCCCCCTGGGGAATTCATACCGAAGAGTCTCGGTTCGCCTCCTGTTCTGGCGGCCGGCCGTGGTGTCCACCTCACGCCTATTAGAAAACTTCTGCCATTTTCTGCCATCTTCGGTCCCCCCTAATAAAAAAGCCCTGCCACTTGCGGCAGGGCTAAAACAATCCGGGCTCTGGGTCGGTACAAATCAGGCGTCTTCCACGGTTACGCCCGGGAAGGCTTCTTCAAACGATAACCGCTTTTCGGGCAAATTTCCCCATAGTGTTATCGCTTCGTCTTGGGTGAGGGGCTGCAAGGCGTCAGATTCACCCTGCCAGCGGGTAAGACGGATGGCGAAGTAGTTGCCCTTGGGGGAGCGATACAGGAAGGTATTGCGGCCGTGGCGCTCGAAATTGCGGCCGTCCCAGTAATCATCACCAGCGAGCAGAATGGCCTTGCTAACATCGTAGCGCTTGCCGTCTTTGACTTCAATCCAGTTGCTAGGAGGTTTCATGATTTACTCCTTTCGGTCTGTGCCTTTATCGGGTGCTATGCCCGGATTGTTTACCAGCGTGGGTAACAAAGTTCCTGACATTTTAGCATATTCCTGGCCTTGGCCCGGCTTACAAGGCGACGGCCTTGTCCGTCAAGCTTCCTTGACGTTAATTCTAGCATCTTGGTAATCGGCCAGATTGCTGGCCAGGTCAGGCCCCAGGACCCGGGCGGTATCCTCATCGCCCAGGCCCAGAATCTGGGCGAAGTCGGCCAGCATCAGCCCGACCGAAGCGGTCAATTCAATCAGCGGCCGGCCCTCAGCAGCCTCTTCCCAGCCTTGCCGAAAGTCGGCCAATCTTTCGACGGCCTGGTCGAGGTCAAAAAAGCGAGTTAACCGATCGGGCCTGCGTCTCAAAGCGGCTTCGACCATCTGGTCGAATTGATCTGGGTCAGTGACAGCCTTGCCTTCAATCATGATCATGGTCATTTCCTGGTCTCCCTTTGGGTATTTCCGGGGCATGAAGTTGGCATAGGTCAAAGGGAGGGCTATAATTCCCCTCGGCTAGTCAACCGGCGGCCCCGGTTGGTCGATCAGGCCCGTCGCCCCGCTTCTAATAGGTCGGCGGGTCTATTAATGGTCTGCTACCATTGTATATCTTACATGGATTACATGTCAAGAGGGAAAATGAAACAGGCCCCAATCTGGGGCCTTCATTCAGGGCAGTTTCGGGAACCTGGTCACCCGCTCTTCGACTTCCACGGTCGTCTCCCCGGCCTGGTATTCGATCAGGAAGTGTCGAATAATATAACGTAAAAGACTGTTTCGGGTCAAGCCCAAGGAAGCGGCGATCTGCTCAAGGCTGGCAATCTCCCCTTCTTTTAGCCCGACGGTGACGGCCTTCAGCTTTCCGGCGTCAAGGTCTCCCAGGTCATGAGAAAATGTATTATTGGTCATACCAATATTATACGACGGTTGTAAAGGTTGCAACAGATATACTTCAGACACGCCTAAAGCGGGTTCTGGGCGGCCGGCCTTTCACGGGTGACCATTTATCTATCCCAGGCGATAAAACGGGCCTAGAAAGCCGTCCTAGAGGCTCAAGGGGCGCCCCTTGCAATATCATAGGGACGCCCCAGGACATTTTACAAGGGCGTCCCTTAGGGGCGCCCCTTGTTTTTCATAGGGGCGTCCCTTACGGCGATAAATCTGTGTTTTTGACCAGGTCGTCAATGTCCAGATTCCAGTCATAACGCGGTGACTTTGACGGCCGGCGGTACGGGTTGAAGGTCAGCTCCCCAGACCGAAGGCGGCGTATCCCTTCGGCCAGCAGGAAGGCGACGACCTGGGAAACGGGGATTCGTTCGGCTTCAGCCAGCTCGAAGACTTGCTTCTTCAAGGCGGGTGGAAGGTCCAGATTCACCCGGCCCGGGAGACGGTCGGCGGCCTTCATCCTTTCCTTCAACCGCTTTGCCCGTTCGGCCTTCGGCGTCTTTGCTTCGGCTTCCTTTTCGTCTTGCCGGCGCATCAGGGCAGCGACGGCGGGGTCAATAACCTGCCTTCGTTTGGGCTGCTCGCTCATATGATCACCTCTTCGAATTTGGCCAGAAGGTCAAGGTATCCCCCGACCCGCTTCCCGTCAATCTGGTAACCCGTGACCGAAGGTGATTCGGGCGTATATTCCCAAAGGGTCTGGCCGTAAGAGGCCGCTTCCCGGGCCTTCGTATCCTGGGGAATGGGCGCCCAGACCAGATCGCCGAAGACTCCGACCAGTTCCCGAAGGTTCGTCGCCGTCTCTTTGGTAGTTCGGTCATAAAAGGTTGGGACAATTGAATAGCCGTCGAAGTGGTGATCCTGCTCGATTTCGCCCATTGATCGAAGGATTTCATTGACCCCATCAATGGCCAGGGAATCAAGCCTGGTCGGTATTATGACCCAATGGGAAGCGACCAGGGCTGCCACGTGAAGGACGTCGATAGACGGCGGCGTGTCGAGTATGATCACATCGTAAACGGCGCCCTTCAGGGCGCGGATTAGGACCTTTTCCCTGAAATTTAGGGTGGTAACGTATCTTTTCGCCGCCTCCCCGGTCTTGTCGCTTGGGACAATGTCCAGGTTTGGCCGGGCGTTGACGGCAACCTGCCTCAATGTTTCCTGGTCGACAAGAAGACGATAAAGCCCATTCGACTTTTTCAGGCCCAGGGCAAAGGCGACGTGACCCTGGGGGTCGAGGTCGACAATCAGGACCCGGCGGCCCGCTCGGGCCAGCCCGTGACCCAGGGTGACGGCGGTCGTCGTCTTCCCGACACCCCCTTTTTGATTGGCGACAGTAACAATTGTGGCCATTGCGCCTCCCTATTCTATTATTTATCCGCCGCAGCTTCCCACGGGTCATCGGTCAGGCTTGATTGATCGATTTCAATAAAACGGCTTATTTCGGGGAAGAAATGAAAGCCTATCTTTCCCCTTTCCCCGTTGCGATTCTTAACGACGGCCAGGTCGACCCCAATCCATTTCCTACTAACACCTTCAAGCGACGAATAACCTTTCTCAATCTTCTGTCCGTTTTTCCTGGCCAGCATGATCGCTCCCAGGTCGGCCCCATATTCGACCCCCCCAGACTCTTTGAAAGCCGACAGGCCGGCCGTGTCGTAGGAGGCCCGACCAACCGAAGAGACAGCCAAGACCGCCGCGCCCAGGTCCCGGGCTATTCGGCGCAGGTCCGAGACAACGGCATCGACCTTGCTTCGTGGGTCCCTGTAATCCTCGATGGTGGGGACAATTTGAAGATAGTCGATAACAATCAACAAATCTTCGGCCTGGGTTGCCCGTTGGACCTGAAGCGCAGCCAGGCGAATCCGTTCGGGCGTGGTCGTCTTGTCGCCTTCAAGGATAAAATAGCGGCCGGCCATCTTGTTCAGGAAGTCGGCCGAAGCAGTCTTGATCCTTTGCCAGCCCGGGGAGTTCACATCAAGCCGACCCCGAAGAATGTCCCGGTTCTCAATTCCAGACAGGCGAGAGAGGGTCTTGACCCGCAGCTCTTCGCGGCTCTGCTCAAGGCTGAT
>JGI24721J26819_10002462_pt1 | contig 20516 bp, 18 predicted proteins | sample YelNatPaOPGAMG01_FD_26819 | JGI IMG/M metagenome (IMG submission 26819) | reverse complement strand
GAGCCCAGATGTTTACGAGGGCACTTTAACAAGTATTATAACTTTATTTATAATTTTTACAAAAATCACTATTTTTTTTTTATTTATAAACTTATTTGGTANAAGTTTGTTTGAATTATTTAATGTTTGGCAAAAANTAACTTTAATTTGTGCATTTTTTTCATTATTTTTAGGAACTTTCATAGCTTTTGCACAAACAAAATTTAAAAGATTTTTAGCTTATAGTTCAATCAACCATGTGGGTTTTATAATGATAGCAGTTTCCAGTATAAATTATAATGGATTTTATAGTTTAATTTTTTACATGATGATTTATATTTTAATAAACTTAGGGATTTTTGCATCACTTTTAAGTTTAAGAAATTTTCGTAACTATAAATTTAATCACCAAATTCGTTACATAAGCGAATTTACAATATTGTCAAAAACTCACCCTATAATTGCTTTTTCTATATTGATTATTCTCTTTTCAATAAGTGGTATTCCTCCTATTGCGGGTTTTTTTACCAAATTAATAGTATTTTTAACTTGTTTAAAAAGCTCCCTATATAGTTTAGTCATTTTTGCTATCACTATAAGTTGTTTAGCAACTTTTTATTATATTAGAATTATTAAAATAATATATTTTGATAATTGCAACGTATGGTTAATTTATGTGCCTATGGATAAATCAAAAGCTTTTGTGCTAAGTTTTTCTGTACTACTTCTAACTTTTTTTTGTTTAAACCCTAATCTTATCATAAATAGTATTTACATAATCTCAACGATAAATTAAAAAATAATCTTTTCATGATAATAAACTTCGTTATTATTAATTTAATTAAAGGAATTCTTATTATTGTACCATTACTTGTGAGTGTTGCCTATTTAATATTAGCAGAACGAAAAATCATAGGAGCAATACAAAAACGTAAAGGACCTAATGTCGTAGGTATGTTCGGCCTGTTACAACCCTTAGCAGATGGTTTAAAACTTTTTGTTAAAGAAACAATTTTACCTAATAGTGCAAATATTTTTATTTATATTATAGCACCAATTATTACTTTTTTTCTATCTTTAGCAAGTTGGGCTGTTATTCCATTCGATGAAGGATTTGTCCTAACTGATTTATCTATGGGTCTTTTATACTTGCTGGCAATTTCATCTCTCGCTGTTTATGGTATTATCATAGCAGGATGGTCAAGTAATTCAAAATATGCATTTTTAGGTGGATTAAGATCAGCAGCCCAAATAATTTCTTATGAAGTTTCTATTGGTTTTATTATTATTAATGTATTATTATGTGCAGGCTCATTAAATTTAAGTGAAATTGTATTAGCACAACAATCTATTTGGTATATCATTCCATTATTTCCATTATTCTTATTATTTTTTATCTCCAGTCTTGCGGAAACAAATCGTGCCCCATTTGATTTACCAGAAGCTGAAGCTGAATTAGTCGCCGGTTATAACGTNGAATATTCTGCAATAACATTTGCATTATTTTTTTTAGGTGAATATACAAATATAATTTTAATATCTAGTTTTATAACAACTATATTTTTTGGCGGGTGGTTACCACCATTTAATATGATAATTTTACAATGGATTCCTGGTACTATTTGGTTTGGCATTAAAGTTACGTTATTATTATTTGCATTCGTATGGGTAAGAGCAGCGTTCCCTCGATATAGATATGATCAACTTATATATTTAAGTTGGAAAGTCTTTTTACCACTCAGTTTAGGTTGGGTATTATTCACATCTTGTGTATTAACTATGATGGACTGGTTCCCTATATAATTTATTGTAAAATTCTAAGACTTCCTAATGTTTAAAGAATATAGCATTCTCTTAACCTTTATTTGTTTAACCTTTTTATTAGCAACAATTGTTTTTATTTTATCGTATATATTTTCAGTTCAAAAAGCCGATGCAGAAAAAATTAGTGCGTATGAATGTGGTTTTAACCCTTTTGATGATGCACGCACCACTTTTGATATTAGATTTTACTTAGTTGCTATTTTATTTCTCATTTTTGATTTAGAAGTTAGTTTTTTATATCCATGGAGTGTTTGCATAGGTTATTTAAATAATCAAGGTTTTTATGTTATATGTACATTTTTGTTTATTCTTACTATCGGTTTTCTTTATGAGTGGTTTAAAGGTGCCTTAGATTGGGAGTAAGTAAATAATTAGGCACCTAATCCCCATGCCATGTATATCACGACTTACAAGTCGTGATATACATGGCATGGGGGTTGTTGAATTAATTCAACAACCCCCCTTATTTTCATTAGGTAACAGTTTCCTTAATAACTGGAATCTCCACATATGTATGATATGCAGGAGGTGACGGAACTAGCCACTCCAAAGTAGTAGAACCATTTGATTGAGTTTGTTCATCGTCCAAATATTTCCAAGGATTATCAAAACAAACTTGACCTTCTGTCAATGTAACATACACAATATAGAAAAACAATAATGTTCCAAATAAAGTAACATAAGATCCAAAAGTAGCTACCAGGTTCCAACCTGCATAAGCATCCGGATAATCAGGAATTCGACGAGGTATTCCAGCTAATCCTAGAAAATGCATTGGGAAGAAAGTTAAATTAACACCTAAAAAGGTAATCAAAAAATGAATTTGACCTAAAACCTCAGGATATTGTTTTCCTGAAATTTTACCAATCCAATAATAAAAACCAGCAAAGATACCAAATAAAGCACCCATAGATAAAACATAATGGAAATGTGCAACTACATAATATGTATCATGAAAAGCAACATCTAAACCCGAATTACTTAAAACAATACCAGTTAAACCACCAACTGTAAATAAAATAATGAAACCAATTGCAAATAACATAGGTGTCTGTAAATGAATCGAACCTTCCCACATCGTTGCAATCCAACTAAATACCTTAATTCCTGTAGGAACAGCAATAATTATAGAAGCTGTCGTAAAATAGGCACGAGTATCAACGTCCATACCTACCGTAAACATATGGTGCGCCCATACTAAACATCCAAGAATACCAATAGAAATCAAAGCATATACCATTCCTAAATAACCAAATACAGGTTTTCGTGAAAATGTGGCAACAACTTGACTAATAATACCAAATGCTGGTAAAATTAAAATATAAACTTCAGGATGACCAAANAACCAAAATAAATGTTGATATAAAACTGGGTCACCACCACCTGCTGGATCATAAAAACTAGTATTAAAATTTCTATCAGTTAACAGCATGGTAATACCTCCCGCTAAAACTGGTAATGTTAATAATAATAAAAATGCCGTTACTAAAANAGACCACACAAATAGTGGAATTCGATGCATACTCTGACCTGGATTTCTCATATTAAAAATCGTTGTAATAAAATTCGAAGCACCCAANATAGAAGAAATACCTGATACATGTAAACTAAAAATTGCTAAATCTACAGCAGCGCCAGAATGAGCCTGGATTGAAGATAAAGGGGGATATATAGTCCAACCTACGCCTGCTCCAACTTCAACAAAAGCAGAAGTTAACAAAAGAATTAGAGATGGTGGCATCAACCAAAAACTAATATTATTTAATCGAGGAAATGCCATATCTGGTGCACCAATNATAATAGGGACGAACCAATTACCGAAACCTCCAATTAACGCAGGTATAACCATAAAGAATAACATTAATAAACCATGAGCTGTAATAATTACATTATATAATTGATGATTGCCCATAAGTAATTGATTACCAGGTTGAACTAATTCCATTCTAATTAAAATAGAGAATGAAGCAGCTAATAAACCGGAAAAAGCTCCAAAAAATAAATATAATGTTCCAATATCCTTATGATTTGTAGAAAAAAACCATCTNAAAATAAAACGTTTTAAAGCATTCATCATTCATAAACAAACTTTTTATGGAAATAAAATTAACACCTATAAGGTATTTATACTCTTAGTTGGACTCGAACCAACAAACTTAAAGTAAGTAATAGATTTTGAAACTACCGTGTTTACCTGATTTCACCATAAGAGTTTTTTCAGGACTGCGTGATTTGAACACGCGACCTTCTGTACCCAAAACAGATGCGCTACCANCTGCGCTACGTCCTGAAAATTTTTTTTGAAAAGCTAGGAATGGACTTGAACCATCATCCAAAGATTTGCAATCTTTTGCATTTTGTCCTATTATGCTACCTAGCTTATAGTTTTGTATTAGCGGAAGAGGGACTCGAACCCCCGACACGCAGATTATGATTCTGCTGTTCTAGCCACTGAACTAGTCCGCTATTAAAAACATTATATACACTTACTTCTTAATAGTTCCCAGGATTCCCATCTAAGTAGTATTTCTGGACAACAACAAGTTTCATTTTCGAGTTCGGAAAGGTTTCGAATGTTTCCTTATTGTGTTAGCCATTAAGAACAATTGTATTATTTCTGAATTTTTCGCAATTTATCTATTTCTATAAAGTATTTAAAACCTTTTCCTTTATAACAATCAATCGTTTTTAAAGNCCTAATTTTTGACGCTATATTGTGNACTTTTTCCTTAGATGAACCCGAAATTATCAAAGTTTGATGATCAAGTAAAGTTAATTCAAAGAGTGAAGATTTTGCGGGTAATTGTAATAAATTACTTTGATTTAATTTAAACAATAAATAATTTTTATCTTTTGAATACTCGATCCGATTACCAATTCCTTTTAATTGTAAAATTACATAATATTTATTTTGTATCGCTATAAAACTATCCTCGATTAAATGTTTATCAAATTTCCCATTTCTCAAAAATATCAAACAAATATTATGATATTTATAATTTCTTAAAATGTGAGGTACATAGGAACTCAGTTCATTACAGTAATTNATACCTCTATAAAATCCTATATATTTTTTAGTAGAAAAATCAATAGGAAAGTAAAAGAAATTTACCTGACTCAGAGATATATTTTTTAACATAATCATATACTGCATATGATTTCTAATTAAACGCCACCAGAATAATTGCCATTTTTTTATAAAATAATAACTGAAATTCATTTTTAAATTGGGAATTAATAATTAATAATCTAAACTAACATAATTTTTTCATGATTAATAAAAGAACTAAGTACTTTATTATTCACATTCAAAAATTGTTTCAATATATTTTCCAATTGAATTTCTAATAAAAGTTTAATCAACATCGATATTTCGGATTCTAAATTTTCAAATTTAGAAATTTTATAAAAAATAGCTGATTTAAGTTTATATATCAAAAACAATCGTAACGTTTGCTCTACTTTATTTACTTGTAATTGACTATACTTTTTAAATTTATCGACTAAATATACAGAACCATGTAAATAATTCCATGATTTATTCACATAACTAATTTGTATTTTAACAGAATCAAGAGAATTTTCCAAATTCTTATGAACTTCATTAATTTTATCATCTAAATATGATCGAATCTGACTACCTATCTTTGTTATTAATAAAAAAACAAAAATGGAGAAACTTAATAAAACTAAACTTTCCTCGTTTAAAATTAGAAATTTATTGACTGTTAAAAAGGTTAATAATAAAATTAAATATTTTATCATGAAAATTACTATTTTTTCTAAATACCGCCCCACCAATAAACGGAAACAAATAAAAATAACCAAACAACATCAACAAAATGCCAATACCACGCAGCTGCTTCGAAACCAAAATGATGTTGCGCAGTTATTTGGTAGTTATATAAACGAACTAAACAAACAAGTAAAAATAATGTTCCCACAATAACATGTAAACCATGTAAACCCGTAGTTATAAAAAATGTCGAACCATAAATACCATCTGATAAACAAAAAGGTGCTATTTTATACTCATAAAATTGTAAACCTGTAAATAATAATGCTAAAAGGATTGTAAAAACTAAAGCTAAAATCCCTTGATTGCGGTTACCATGAATAATTGCATGATGTGCCCATGTTACCGTACAACCTGATAACAATAAAATTATAGTATTTAAGAAAGGAACTTGCCAAGGATCAAAAATTGAAATTCCTTGTGGAGGCCATATCATACCCAATTCTACTCCAGGGGATAGACTACTATGAAAGAAAGCCCAAAAGAAAGATATAAATAACATTACTTCCGAGAAAATAAAAAGAACTATACCGTAACGAAGACCCAATTGAACTAACACAGTATGGCATCCCTCATATGTTGATTCACGAATTACATCTCGCCACCAAACTACTGATGTCAAAACTAATATACATAAACCAAAAACGAATAAAAAATTACCCACTTTAAATCCATGAAGATATGAAACCAAACCGAACAAAAATACTAATACACTTAAAGATGCCATAAAAGGCCATGGACTTGGATCAACTAAATGAAAAGGATGTCTATTATAAATAGCTAAATTAGAATTTAAATTACTCATTTTGTATAAATTTCTTCATTTATAGAATATGCTATTATTTATGCATACAATTTTTTTTGAATCCAATCAATATAATTATCTAAAGGAACTGCCTCCACAACAATTGGTATAAATCCATGATTTACACCACACAATTCACTACATTGACCATAATAAACACCTTCACGTTTAATAAATAGAGAAATTTGATTCAAACGACCGGGGATACCATCACATTTCACTCCTAAAGATGGCACAGCCCAACTATGAATAACATCAGCACTTGTTACAATTACACGAACATGTGTGTTCACAGGAACAATTATTCGATTATCAACTTCTAACAAACGAAATTGACCAATCTCTAAATCTTCTTCTGGAATTATATAACTATCAAAATTAATAATTTCACCATTTTCTCCAATATAATCTGAATATTCATAACTCCAATACCATTGATGTCCCACTGCTTTAACAGTAACAGCAGGATTAATAATTTCATCTATTGAATACAGTAGTGCAAAACTAGGAACTGCTATTGTNATTAAAATCATAATCGGAATTATTGTCCAAATNAATTCAATTAATGTACCATGAGAATAATTTATAGCAACTTTATTCACACGAGAATTAAAAAAATAAATAGCTCGTAACAATATCCATAACACAAAAACAAAAATTAGAATAAAAAAAAATATGAAATCATGGTGTAAATTAATAATACCCTCCATTACTGGTGTTGCTGGGTCTTGAAAACCCGTTTGCCATAAAACTGGTGCATCATTGTAAATAACTTCATAGCCAAACGTTATTAAAAAAATTACAATTNTGTTAACACTTTTCATTATGAAAACATTTTTTAATTCTATAATTTTAGGTGCATTGGGATTCGAACCCAAGATCTACAGATTAAAAGTCTGATGCTTTAGCCAACTAAGCTATGCACCCAAAAGTTTAAAATTTTATATGTTTGGAAGAGGATTTGAACCTCTGACACGAGGATTTTCAGTCCTCTGCTCTAACCCTAGCTGAGCTATCCAAACTATTTTACATCCCTTTAAAATTTAACAAAAACTTTTCTAATTTACCTAAAAAGGGTATAAAAATAAGGAAATACATAAAATAAAAAAGACTAGCTAACTGACCAACAAAGACATAAGGTTCTTCAACAGGTTTACTACCCACCCAGCCTAAAATAACCAATACAGCTAATAATAACCAAAATAACTTGCGATAAATTGGTCTAAAAATAGAACTTCGAATCTCATTACTGCAAATCCAAGGTAAAAAAAATAAGATACCAATTGATATAATCATAGCTAATACACCACCTAATTTATGTGGAATACTTCTTAAAATGGCGTAAAAAGGTAAAAAATACCATTCAGGCACAATATGGGTTGGCGTTACTATAGGATTAGCTTCAATATAATTATCAGGGTGACCCAATACATTAGGAAAAAAATAAATAAATAGTGAATACACTAATAAAAATACAACCAATCCAAAAAAATCTTTAATGATGAAGTATGGATATATAACAACTTTATCCACAGACGAATCTACTCCTAAAGGGTTACCTGATCCTTTATAATGTAAAGCAATTATGTGGACAAAAGCTATAGCGGCAATTATAAATGGAAGTAAATAATGTAAACTAAAAAATCTATTTAATGTAGCATTATCAACAGAATAACCTCCCCATAACCATGTCACAATCGAGTTACCAACAATTGGTACTGCGGAAACCAAATTCGTAATGACTGTAGCACCCCATAAACTCATCTGTCCCCAAGGTAACACATAGCCAATAAAAGCAGTTGCTATCATCAAAAATAAAATTAACACACCAATAATCCAAGTGTAATGTCTTGGTGGCAAATACGAACCATAATATAGGCCACGAAAAATATGAATATAAACTACAATAAAAAATATTGAAGCTGCATTCGAATGTGCATAACGCAATAACCAACCATAATTAACATCACGTATAATATGTTCTACACTATAAAATGCCAAATCCACATGAGGCGTATAATGCATGGCTAAAAAAACTCCCGTTAAAATTTGAATAGCTAAACAAACAAATGCTAAGAAGCCAAAATTCCAAGCATAATGAATATTAATNGGTGTTGGGTAATCAATTAAATGACTATTAATAGTAGAAACTACTGGTTGTTTTAAATATCTCATTTTCTTTCATTTTTATTTTGAAAAAGTAAGCCTACAAAAAAATATTACGGACAGTGGGAGTTGAACCCACAAGGGTTGATACCCATCAGATCCTAAATCTGATATGTTTTCCAGTTTCATCATATCCGTAGAATCTTTATTATTTAACAATTTTATTAATATAATAAACACTATCTTTAAAATCACGTGAAACCTGATTTAAAATATTTTGTCTCTTTACATAACCTCTTTGATGTATAGTTAAAACAATAGCACCAATTATAGCAATTAATAAAATTATTGCAGCTAAAATAAATACATATATATAATTTGTATATAAGTTTGAACCTAAAGCTTCAATATTACTTTGAGAATAAACCTCAAAATTCCATTCTGGATATAAATTATGAATATTATCTAAAAAATGAAATTCAATATTTGTATCAAGTATTAAGAAAGTTTGTACTAAGAAAATAATTCCTAAAATACTTCCTATTAAAATATATTGACCTATAGAATAATAAAATTCTGATAACTTTACATTTAATATTATAATAACAAACAAAAATAACACGGCAATTGCACCAACATAAACGATTAAAAATAATATTGCTAAAAATTCAGTTTCCAACATCATTATTAACGCGGCNGCATTTAAAAAAATCAGAACCAAGAACAAAATAGAAAAAACAGAATTTTTCAAACTAATCACTATATAAGAAGATACAATAATTATACTTGCAAGACAATAAAATAACACTAATTCAGAACTCATTTGTAAAAAACAAAATTTTATATTAGCGAAAAAAGGGATTTGAACCCTCAACCATAATCTTGGCAAGATTATACTCTACCTTTGAGTTATTTTCGCTCTTTGCTAAAATAAAAAATGTTGGCGAGTATAGCTTAGTTGGTCAAAGCGACAGACTGTGAATCTGTGATCACGAGTTCGATTCTCGTTTCTCGCCTTTTAACAGTATTTTAATATTTGCAATAGCTTTTCCTGGGTTTAAATGTTTTGGACATGTCTTAGTACAGTTCATAATTGTATGACATCTATATACTTTGTATGAATCATTTAAATAGCCTAGACGTTTTTCTGTTGCGCTGTCACGACTATCTATAATCCATCTATATGCTTGCAACAAAATTGCCGGACCTAAATAACGATCACCATTCCACCAATAACTTGGACAACTAGCTGAACAACAAGCACACAAAATACATTCGTATAAGCCATCCAAATATGATCGCTCTTGTTTTGATTGAATAAATTCTTTCTGCAAACTATAGTCCCTATTAGGTTGCAACCAAGGCTGAATTGATTTATGCTGTGTATAAAAATTTGTTAAATCNGGCACTAGATCTTTAATTACGTATATATGAGGTAAAGGATAAATATGAATAAATCTGCTACTGTCCGAAAGTTTATACAAACAAGCTAATGTGTTTTTACCGTTAATGTTTATAGCACAACTTCCACAAATACCTTCTCTACATGAACGACGAAAAGTCAAAGTACTATCTTGTTCGTTTTTAATTTTAATCAGTGCGTCTAAAACTATAGGACCACAATTATTCATCGAAACAATATAACTATTAATCCAGGGCTTCTTCATTATGGAAGGATTCCATCTATAAATTCTAAAAACTCTGTATGAAAGATCAAAATGATTCAAAGAGTTATTATTCTGAACACTTTTTCTATTGAAATTTAAAAAAAAATTTTTAATTTTCATTTTTTATCTAAACTATTTTTTAATATAAATTGATGAACAAAAGCCTAATTAAAAAAAAATAAAAAAAAGAAATTAAAATTGAAAAGCTTAAACTATATTTACTCATCTTTTCAATTTTTACCATATGGTAAAAATACCCTAATTCTAAAAGCAAATGATAAATGCCAGAGCATAAATGATAAAAAAATGACATAAAAATAATAAAAATGATGGAAATAAAAATCCAATAAACTTTATTAAATANCCATAAAAAACTTACACACATTATAGTAGACGAATAAAATTTAAAGAAAAACAACAAAAAAGTAGAGAAAAAAATAAATACCATTATAAAAACTCCACTAATCCTATGAAAAATAGAAAATACGGAATTCCATTGTGCATTATAAATAGTAAGATGAGGTGCAATAGGTCTAATAATATAATTCTTCATAAAAATTTTTATATTTTATAAATTAACATTATCATCTTCATCAATTTATAATCATGTTTGAAAACGGAATNNATTCCGTTTTCAAACATGAGATATGATAATCTTCGTATCTATCGGCCTGTTTCTTACAAAACATTAACCTTAGACCGATCTATCTGATAATCTTTCAGAATATTCTCGAAAATTCATCTTGGAAAAATTTTCACACTTATATGCTTTCAGTGTTTATATTATATTAATGTAGCTACCCAGCTATGCTTTGATTAAAAACAACTGGTTCACCATTGATTAACTCATTTCAATCCTCTCGTACTAGAAATGAATTTCCTCAATTTTCGACGCCTGTAGCAGATAGGGACCAAACTGTCTCACGACGTTTTAAACCCAGCTCACGTACCATTTTAACCGGTGAACACCCGGACCCTTGGGACCTGCTGCAGCCCCAGGATATGATGAGCCGACATCGAGGTCGCAAACCGTTCCGTCGATAAGGACTCTCAGGAACGATAACGCTGTTATCCCCGGAGTTTCTTTTATCTGATAAGCGATAACCTTTCCACAAAGTGTTATCGGATCACTATGACCAACTTTCGTTCTAAAATCACTTATAAGTNATTTTATCAAGCAAATTTAAGCCATTGCACTTAAGTATTCATTCAAAGATGAATACTTATTTACCTTTGTACACCTCCGTTACATTTTAGGAGGTATTCGCCCCAAATAAACTACCAATTTTACAATGTCCTTCTTCTATAAAAAAGTTAGATACCTCAAAAAATAAGGGTGGTATTCCACTTATGTTTTATTCAAGAATGAATAAAACTCCCACCTATGCTATACATATTTTTTGCGATATCAATGTAAAATTATAGTAAAGAATCACGGGGTCTTTCCGTCTAACTACAGGTACTCCGCATCTTCACGGAGAATTCAATTTCGCTGGGATCATACTGGAAACAGTGGAGCAGTCGTTACGTTATTCATGCAGGACGTAAATTATACGTCAGTGGGTTACGCTACCTTAGGATCCTTATAGTTAGGACCGCCGTTTACTTGGGTTTAATTATAAAGCTTTAACCTTATAAATTAACCGACAAGCACCTGGCAAACGTCAGACCTTATACTTCTTCTTACGAATTTGCAAAGTCTTGTGTTTTTAATAAACAGTCGCCACTCCCTCTTTAGTGCCATCACAATAAATGTGACACTCCTTCTCGCGAACTTACGGAGCAAATTTGCCGAGTTCTTTCAATATGATTCCCCCAATCGTCTAAGTTTATTCAACTAATCCACTAGTGTCAGTTTTAGGTACGGTTACTAAATTTATAGTTATTTTTTAAAAAATTTAATACTGAATAGAAAAAATCTATTTATTCATAATCAGTACCAAACTTTTGTCATGTCTTTAAACATTTCCTATAAATAATTAAAGATTTTTCACATTAATTTTATCAACGTTACATTTTCATGTAGCACTTTAAAAACCGATTGACTCTATGTGGTTAAAATTGCATAGAAAACCTTGGATTTTCGACGATCATGATTCTTAACAAAATTTTCGCTACTCATACCAACATTCTCACTCCTAATCTAATCGTTTAAATTCTCACGAATTTAAACAAATGATCTAAATAGAACGTTCTGCTACCATTTATATATANAAATATATAAATCCTATGCTTCGGTAAACATATTTATTTCCCTTCATCTTTGGAATTAATATATAAAATGATACGCTATAACGCGTTTTACAATGGATGGCTGCTTCTAAGCCTACCTTATCATATCGTGCTATATTAACTGCCTTCCATTTTTATATGTTATTTAAGAACCTTAGCATGAGGTCTGGGTTATTGCCCTCTCAACATTGAACCTTATCGCCCAATGTTTGTTTGCCTTAAAATAATTTAACTCAATTCGAAGTTTAAACAGAATTAGTAAGATTGAAAATCACCCTTTTCTGTTAAGAGCTCTACCTGAGAAAAACTTAAAAGACACTCTACTAAAATAGATTTCGCAGAAAACCAGCTATCGCTAAGTTTGTTTAGCCTTTCACTCCTAATCAAAAGTCATCCCAATATTTTGCCACATATAAGGGTTCGATCCTCCATTACATATCGTTCATGCAACTTCAATCTGCTCTTGATTAGATCACTTAGCTTCGGGTCGAAAAATTATAACTAATAAAAATTGATTTCTCTCAGCCTTCTTTTTAAAAATTAGACTCGCTATAATTTTTCACTTGTTGGTCCATTATACAAAAGGTACGTTGTAATATATTCTATACCACAACTGTTTGTAAGCATCCAATTTCTAGTTCATAATTTGGGTTTTTAACCCGTCTTTACAATATTCCCTCACGGTACTTATTCACTATCGATTATGAAAAGTATTTAGGCTTAGAAAGTGGAATTCCCAAATTCATATAGAAATTGCAATCCATATTACTTTCAAAATTAAAATTTTTCGTATTACAGGGCTTATACCTTCTATGGCAGTTTCATACGATTAAATTTTAATGTTTTGCCTAGTTTCGCTTTCGCTCACCACTACTTACGAAATCTCGTTTGATTTCTTTTCCTTTTGTTACTAAGATGGTTCAATTCACAAAGTTTCTTCAAACTCAACAAGAGTGTACTTTTATACTCTAGGATACTCAAAGTTCACAGGTTTTTACCTACCTTTGAATTTCGTCAAAAAAACGTCCTTTAAACTTTTCATATCTAATTATCCATTGAATGCCCTTAATAAACTCATGTTTGAAAACAAAATTAAGAAGATTGATNTTTTAACTCTAAAATAACTACTTTCAAATATATAAAAAAAATAAGTAGTGAAAAAATGAAGAAAAATAAGAACATACCATAAATTGAAATTAATAAGGAATAATCAATTTGAGATTTAAATAGAGTAATACTAGAAGGTTGGTGTAATGTATTCCACCATTCTACAGAAAACTTTACAATAGGAATATTAATTATACCTATTAAACCTAAAAAAGAAACTAATTTTGCACTATCATAAAAGTTTTCAATCAAAAATCTTAAAATTAACATACTCAATAATAACAAAAATATNACAAAAACTGAAGTAAGTCTAGCATCCCACACCCACCAAGTTCCCCATGTAGGTTTTCCCCATAATGAACCTGTGATTAAGGTTAATGTAACAAATAATAAAGATAGAAAAGCAAAAATATCATTTATATAAATCAATAAAGGATGCTTATAAACTAAAAATAAAAAACTGGTAATACCCAATAAAATATAGACAAAAATAGCCATCCATGCAGCCGGTACATGTACGAACATAATTTGTGCATAAAAACCTTGTTTATAATCAACAAAACCTAAAAAATATAAGTATATTAAATTCGAAAATATTAAGATATTCAAAAGAATTACCAAATACTTTATAAAATTATCTGTGTATTTAATTACATTACTAGGTTTTAATAACCAAACAAAAAAATTCATTTTTAATTTAACCTTTTATTAAATTAATTAACTCAACGGAAATGTTTCCACAGATTCTATAATAAACTACTAAAATTGCTAAACCAATAGCTGATTCAGCAGCTGCTACTGTTAATACTATTAAACAAAAAACTTGACCAACAATATCGTCTAAAAAAACAGAGAATGTAATAAATAATAAGTTAATTGCTAATATTAATAACTCCAAAGATATTAATATAACTAAGATATTTTTTCTATTTAAAAAAATTCCAAAAATACCAAATAAAAACATAATTATGCCCAAAATCAAATAATAATTTTGTTGAATCATAGTTTTGTTAAATACTTAAGTAAAAGAAAAGTGGCAAAAATTATTACAACAATAAAAACTTCAAATAATCCAGCCACAGGTTCCCCTACGGCTACCTTGTTACGACTTCACTCCAGTCCTTAATCCTGTCATCNATAAAATAAATACTAAAATTAACTTTAAAAAATTATTATTTTAATCAAATTATTTTAAANTTAACTTCAATATTTATTTTATCTTCCGACAAGATTAATTTCCATAGTGTGACGGGCAGTGTGTACAAAACTTGGGTACTTATTCACCGCAACATTCTTATTTGCGATTACTAGCGATTCCAACTTTCTTATTCTTGTTACAAAGAATAATCCGAACTGAGACTTATTTTATAAAATTTCTATTATTCACATAATAGAAATTTTTTGTAATAAGCCATTGTAGCACGTATACAGCCCAATTCATAAGGGCCATGAGGACTTGACGTCATTCTCACCTTCCTTTAACATATCGTTAACAGTTTAACTTATCAATTTAAAATAATAAGTTATAAGAGTTGCGCCCGTTTATTGGAATGAACCAAACACTTCACAGCACGGGCTGACGACAGCCATGCAGCACCTGTTTTGATTTAATAAACTATCTAAAAAAGATAATTATAATCAAAATGACAAGAATTGGTAAGATTTTTCGTGTGACATCGAATTAAGTTACGTGCTCCACCGCTTGTGCAAGTTCCCGTCAATTCCTTTGAGTTTCTACCTTGCGATAGTACTTCCCAGGTGGAATGTTAAACGCGTTAACTTCGACCCTGATTTTTAATGCTAAAACCAGGACCTAACATTCATCGTTTACGGCGTGGACTACAAGGGTCTCTAATCCTTTTTGCTCCCCACGCTTTCGTGCCTCAATGTCAGTTATAAACTCGATTAACGTTTTCACAGAGAGAATTCCTTTAGATATTTACGCATTTTACTGCTACACCTAAAATTCTATAATCGTCTTTTAAACTCAAGATAAAAAATACTAAAACGCTTAATAATGTTGGGCATTACTTTTTATATTTTAGTTATTTTTAACCATCTACGCACCCTTTACACCCAGTAATTCCGAATAACGCTTGCCCTTCCCGTATTACCGCGGCTGCTGGCACGGAATTTGCCAGGACTTTTTCTTTGGATACTATCATCATTATCTCCAACAAAAGTGCTTTACAACCTAAAGGCCGTCTTCACACACGTGGTTTTGCTAGGTCAAGCTTTCGCTCATTGCCTAATATTCTCGACTGCTGCCTCCTGAAGGAGTCTGGGCCTTATCTCAGTCCCAGTGTGGCTGACCATCCTCTCAGACCAGCTAAGGATCATAGACTTGGTAATCTTTTATCTTACCAACTATCTAATCCTACATAAACTTATCCAACTGCGATTAATCTTTAATATGTTTATTTATCCAGGATTTACCTGGACAGTTGGGAAAATTTTTATGTGTTACTCACCCGTTCGCCACGAACTATTTTATATAATTCGTTCGACTTGCATGTCTTAAAACAAACCACTAGCGTTCATTCTGAGCCAGGATCAAACTCATCAATAAAGATAATTTCTATGAATTTTGTCAAACTTCTTTTTTGTATATAATTTTTACCCTTTCCTTCTCTCTGAGCTAGATTTGAACTAGCAACCCATTGATTAACAGTCAATTGCTCTACCTAATTGAGCTATCAGAGAAATTTCTTTATTTTGGTTACGAAGCTTTTTTAAATAGATGCAAACTATCNAATTNAATATAAAATTGAAGAGATGGCTGAGTGGTTAAAAGCGATAGACTGTAAATCTATTGATATTTATCTACGCAGGTTCGAATCCTGCTCTCTTCACTAAAAATTAAAAATAAACTCGAGAGAGACGGGACTTGAACCCGCACCGTTTAGCGTGACAGACTAATATTCTACCTTTGAATTACTCTCTCATAAAAGATTTTTATTATTAAAATAATAAATATACTAATAAAAAATTATAAGTTGTTAAAATTCTTAATAAGTATTGAATAAATAAAATTAGATTGGGTTGGTGTAAATAATCTATTAAAATATTATTTTTGCTCAATTGTATATGTATTAGTGTAATTAAGCAAATTAAACTATATAATAAGAAATTTTCATGAAAGATAAAAATAACAATAAATAACAATAAGTTTATGGTAAGAAAAATATTAAAATTATGCATATTTTAAATTTTTTTGTGGAGATAGTTGGACTCAAACCAACAACTTTATGTGTGCAAAACATATATTCTATCAATTGAATTATATCCCCTTTTTTGTTCCGTATTTGGACCTGCTTGTTTTTCTATTAATGACACCTATTAAATCTAATGCACCCCTAATTAAATGAAATTTAACTCCTGGAAGATCTTTAACACGACCCCCTCGTACAAGAACTATAGCATGCTCTTGTAAATTGTGTTTTTCCCCTGGGATATAAGCAATGACACGTCGATCATTTGATAATTTTACTAATGCTACTTTCCTTTCTGCTGAATTTGGTTTCTTAGGACTCGTTGTATAAATTTTTAAACAAATTGCTTTTTTTTGTGGATTTTTATTCAACGCTATAGCTCTTTTTCGTTTTATTTTTTTTTTTCTAGTTTTTTTGATCAATTGATTTATTGTTGGCATTATAAAACTTGGTAATTTTTTTAATTTAGGCAATAACGGATTCGAACCGCTGACAACCTCGGTGTAAACGAGATGCTCTACCNCTGAGCTAATTGCCTTAGTTTGGAGAGATGGCCGAGTGGTTTAAGGCAATAGTTTGCTAAACTATCATATACATAAGATTTATGTATATCGTGGGTTCAAATCCCATTCTCTCCATTTATTTATAAANAACTTTCAAAGATAGTAATTTATAATTTAATTGTAAAAATGTTGAGCCATAAATATAATAATTTACATAGAATAAGCTATTAAGAGCTCTATTTTTTTTAGTGAGTACTTTTAATTGCTTATATTTATAAACTAAGTTATTATAAATTACCTTAGCCAATTTTGGATGTAATTGAATAATTGTGTTATTAAAAATATGTTGATTATAATTTTTAACATTCTTATGATTAATAAAAACTAATCTATGGTTAATCCATTGATGTACCTCTTGGATGCTCGTTGCAAAATTTGAAAACAACAAAATAATGTCTACACGTGTGAAAAACTTAGAATCGATAGTTTTAGAATAATGAAAGATATAATTTTTTGCTTGTGATTGTACTCTATAAAAATTTCTTAGTTCTTGATCACTCGTTTTCTTTGTAATTAAATAAGGAAAATTTTCAAAATGTTTAAATTTTAAATTTTTTTCTCCGTGTATTTTATTGAATTTTAAGTATTTTATTAACTTTTTTAACCTATATGGAGCTTTCATTAAATATAGTATAATTTTATTTTAATACTCGCTATCGGACTTGAACCGATAACCATATTTGGAACGGATTTTAAGTCCGTCGTGTTTACCTAATTTCACCAAGCGAGTCAGCATTTTCATTTTTTACGGATAATGGGATTCGAACCCATAATTTCTACTTGGAAGATAGATGATTTACCATTAAATCTATATCCGTACTAGAATTTAAGTAAATAAAATTAAAAATGCCATCATTAATGCAAAAAGACCTACTGCTTCTGTTAAAGCAAAACCTAAAATTGTATAACCAAATAATTGTTGTTTTAATGAAGGATTTCGAGCATAAGCATTAACTAGTGCGGCAAAAACNATCCCAACACCTGCTCCAACTCCTGCTAAACCAATTGTAGCTAAACCTGCTCCAATTATTTTTGCACTTTGTAAAGTAATATTCATAAATTAAGTTTGCAAGCTTTCTGATTTTCTATTGATTGTTTATTAAACAATAAAAAATCGGTTTAAGGTTTAAAAATTTACATAGTTATGTAAAAATNTACTTAATAATATTTTAAAATACGTTTTGTAGGANTTGAACCTACACAACTCAACTTAGAAGGTTGATGCTCTATCCATTAAGCTAAAAACGTTTTTATAAATCATTAAGNATCTTACATAACTTTAGCGGGAATAGGATTTGAACCTATGATTTTCAGATTATGAGTCTGATGAGTTAACCTCTACTCTATCCCGCAATTATCCCTTACGAGAATCGAACTCGTATTTGTGCTGCGAAAAAGCACTGTCCTGACCTTTAGACGAAAGGGACAAATTAAAGATTGAAATAGTTTTTATTTTTTCGAAAATATTAATTATTATCATAATNTCATAATTTATACATAATAACAGCAAAATAATTAGTTGGGAAATTATATCAAATGACAATAAAAAACTTAGCATTAANTTTAATAATANAAGATATCTTCTATAATTTTTAGCTAACTTAATTGTTCGGTATTTTTCAGAAAATACTAAAAGACTTAATGGAAAAATATACACATTAACGAAACTTAATAAATTGTTAAAAAACCAATAAATAAAATTNTTAATTTTNATTTCATAGTGGATCATGAAGATATTATTTTGTTGTTCTAGATTNTAAAAAAACGATGATAAAATNGGGATAAAAAAACTGTAAGTAAAAATTAAATTGTTTAATAATACATAGATTATAATTTTTACCCAGTGTAAAAAAACTTGNTTTTCTTTTTTTATCCATGCATTACAAAAGAATGAAAATAAATGATAAATTATTAAAGGATAACAAAATAATAAACTAAAATTTGTTATAATAATTAAATAGTTTGAAAAAATTTCATATATTTCTGTTGCAATTAACTCTTTTTTTGGCAAACTGCTTAAAATTACAAAAAAAATTGTCTTTATTTTATATAAAATGATACATGAACAGATTAATAAACCAAATAAAAAATAGTAAAAACGATATTTAAGTTCTATTAAGTATAGTTTAATAGGTCTAATATTGGTATAAATATTCATTAAAAAGATTTGAAAATTTTATTAAGTTAAACATATTTGCTAAATTAGAGAATAAAAAATGGATGAATGGCTGAGCGGTTTAAAGCACTAGTCTTGAAAACTAGCGTATTTCAATAAGATACCGTGGGTTCGAATCCCACTTCATCCTATTTTAGGATATTATGCTTGGGAAGGCTCGAACTTCCAACCTTTAGATTCGTAGTCTAATACTCTATCCGATTGAGCTACAAGCACAGTTTTGTGTACAATTTGGGATATAGCCAAGAGGTAAGGCAGTAGTTTTTGACACTAAGACCAAAGGTTCGAATCCTTTTATCCCAGACTATAATAATTTTTGTAAATTCTAATCACTTTTAATAACTTTATAGAGGGAGGCAGGGGAAGGGTAAATAAAACTGTTTATTATAAATAATGAAATGAGTCATAAAATTCGTCCTGAAAATTACAGATTGGGTTATTTATTTGATTGGAAAAATGATTGGTATACTCACAATATTAATTATTCAAATTTTTTAATTAAAAATTTGAAGATCTCTGAATATCTTAATAGAATTCTTTATAAAAATTTTTTATTTCTGGGTGATCTCACATTAAAAAGTAACGCTTTAAAAGTATTAATTTCTTTAACATGTTACCCATGTAAAGATAGTTATAAAAATACTAATTGGGATCTTATTAATCATTTATGCCAATTATATTTTCAAAAATCTGTACAAATTAATTATTATTATCGTCACACTTTATTAGAACACCCTAATTTTATTACGAATTGGTTATGNTTCTTATTGGAAAAAGAATATGATTTAAAAATTATTTTAAATCAAGTTAAAAATTTTATAAAAAAAACACAAGAAAATGAANATCAAATTAACAAGAAAACGCAGAATTTTATTAGATCAAAAAATTTCGAAACAACAAAGAAACTTATTGAAACAAAGAATTTTCAAGCTAACACTTCGTATCGTTCGTCTAATTCGTTACATTCTAGTACAAGGAGTGAAACGTATAGTGGAAATTATTATTGTAGTCATTGCATTAACTCCTATGATCGCTTTTTCTCTACAAAA
>JGI24721J26819_10002444_pt1 | contig 20596 bp, 19 predicted proteins | sample YelNatPaOPGAMG01_FD_26819 | JGI IMG/M metagenome (IMG submission 26819) | reverse complement strand
TTGCCAAAGTTTTCTTTGATGAGTAGCGAATAAAATATTGCCTGGTATCTATGCGTTTGATAAATCGTTTCCCTATATTCTGCAAATTTATAATCCAGAGATGCCATACTTCCATCAGCAAGTGTAAGCACTTCATCAACAGTACCTTTTATATTGATACAGCAGCCCCTCTGATTTGATCACGTAAACCAAAAACTTTGGCAAATCGTCCATCACTACTTATTTGGTATATTGCCGCGACCAATTCTCTTGCCTTTTGCCGAGCCAATATGTCTTCAAATCTTTCTATTTTAGCCATATATTTTTCTCAACTCTATGAACTCCCTAATTCTAAGAACTCTCCAACTCTTTTCACCGTCCCAAACCCCCTTGACACTGACTTGCCGATGCCCCAGTAGTCCGGGATGTCAAAGTTCACCGAAAAAGTGCCGAGAAAGCCAAGCATGGGGGTGGATTTCAGAGAAGTGGGGACCTCTTTTATACTTTTAATCTCTGCCCTAATCGGCTCAGGCACAGTATAGCCAAGGCTCTTTGACATGGAAATGATGTTGCCAATGAGAATGCTTTCAAGCAGTTCTTTCCTCTTTTGCCAGCTACCGAGCTTCTGATATTTTTCATAGTTTTTCTCATTCAACGCAAGCCACGGGGTGAGGAAGGAGTAGGAGAGGTGGTCTGATGTTACTGAAAGGGATGCAGTATACCCTTCTAATCCTTTACTTAAAATATCTTCCCATTTGCCATCAATATTTATGAATTTTAAGTTGTGAAAGATCTGTTTTACGATTTCCAAGCCTTCATTAAAGCCTATCAATATACAATTACTGTTAATTATCTTATATTGAACTCGTGGATATTGATATATAAAACTTCCATCAGGTTTATGGTGATGAGCATAAGGATTATCCCAAAATAAATTACCAAGATAGCCCCTTATTTTTTCAGCATCTGATACTGATAGCTTGTTATCCAGTTCGATAGAAAGCTTTAATAACTTTAGATTCATAATATCACCAGATAACTAGAGACTTGTCCTCATTTATTATAAATCCTGTTTCTATATCATAGAAATCATTTAGCATAGACCTTTTTACATAACCAATCTCTCCAACAAGCTGAGGCATATTTTTAGTATTGGCTGGTATTGAAATTACATAACTGTAAAAATCAGACTTAATCTTATCAAATTTCTGCTTTCTTGAGAATTTCTCCTTAATATCTCTTATGCGTTGAAACTCTCCCCAAATCTTTTCTGCATCTTCGTCAAGTTCAATGAAGACATCTCTTTTAGGATAGTCTTTATCAATCAGGCTAAAATCTGATACCACCAATCTATTCTTATCGTTATCAACCCTATCATATCTCAACTTACAAACCGCCTCTAAAATTTCTCTGGAATCTTGCTGGGTCGTTCTTTCCTGTGTCAAAGCATAATATTCTTCAACTATCTGTAAGAATTCTCCTTCTTTTATTTCCTGTTTTTTAGACAATATCTCTTTAGTTATATCAAGCAAAACCGCATCATAAATATAAGAAGCATATTTTCTCCCGTTACTGTCTTTTAATACAATCACTTTAACTATACCTTTTCTGTTATTGTTTCTATTACACCTTCCAGCAGATTGATTAATACAATCAAGTGGGGCTAAATCTCTTATAACTACATCAAAGTCTATATCAACACCTGCTTCAACAAGCTGTGTTGATACAACAATTCTGTATTTACCCTGTTTTATGTCCTCTATACGTTTGACTCGTTCCTTTGGTATAATATGGGTAGACANATAGGTTATTGATTCTGCATTTTCTTTTATCAGCCTGTAAAACTCTTTTGCTGATGTAATGGTATTAAATATGTAAAGGTATGCTTTATCATTATCTGTTCTTGTTTTTTCATATAATTCTTCAATTGTCATTGCTTCGTCTAATATCGGGATTAAAGAAACTCTATCAAGTGATTTAAAGTAAATATCTCGGTTAGCCAGTTTGATTGTCTCTTCTTTATTGAAGATAAGAGGCTCTGTTGCAGTTGAGAATATTATATATGTGTTAAAAGTTTCAGTAATCTGCTTTAAAAGCGTCTTCATTAAAAGCCAGTATTTTGTAGGAATTGACTGCACTTCATCTAATATGATTATTGAATTTACCAGTCGGTGTAATTTCCTGATGCTTCTGTTTCTGTTTGAAATTAATGTATGAAACAACTGGACAAATGTAGTAATGACAATTTCGGAATTCCAACCTTCGACAAGTATTTTAGCTTCATCTGTTTCGTATTCATCCTCTNTGGTTTTGTAATAAACTTCAGAAAGATGATGGTGCTTTAAAAAAATATCTGTTTCTAAAGACAACTCATTGGCTTTTATAACTTTTTCAAATACTTTNGCATTCTGGTCAATAATACTCAAAAATGGTAAAGCGTAAATTATTCTTGGCATTATTCCTTTAGCCTTTAGTTCATTTTTCAATTTTAAGGCAAAGGATAATCCAATAAGAGTTTTACCCAATCCTGTAGGTAGATTCAAAGAATAAATTTTCTGGTTAAGGTCAATCTCTTTACCGGTTACCTCCTCATACGCCTTTCTTCTTTTCTCGTTAAGAGGNGAAGGTGGAAATTGAACAGTATTTATATAGTTGTCAACCCATTTAATATCATCATAAGTCTTTCTTTTAAAAACAGATATATCCTTAACAACTACACAACTTTTGTCTGCATCAAGAAGCAGCGAATAAAGCAGGTTTAGTTTTATATAATTTTTTAAATCCGAATTTAAGTGTCTTAATACCCGCCTGAAGCCAGATATCTCTTCTTGAAAGCTGTTTATCCATTTACGTATGATGTTTTTATTAATCCTAAGAGGGAGACCTGCTTCATAAAGTTTATTAACAAGAACATTAAATTTAATGTCGTCAATACCTTCAAGCTGTCTACAGAGTAATGCTTTATCTTTATCATCAAAGATTGAAACCTCATCCATAACATCTATCAAATTTCCGTGGTGTCTCCTAACGGTAATATAAGCAAAAAGAGGATAAATATCACTATTGCATTTCTCTTTTACGAGGTAATAGGTACATACCGCTGAAAATAGGCTATGACGCGTCTCTGCAGTTTTCAGTATCTCCTTTTCTTTATCATCAGCCAAAAGATACTCCTGAAAGTATTTAGTCGCCTTCCCGATATCATGACAAAGAGAAACAATTCTAACTATATCTGACAATTCCTCCTTTATATTTTTCAGCTTTTCAGAAAGAAAAACTTCTGACAGTTTTGAAACACCTATTAAATGTTCTTCCAGTAGACTATCAGGATGTGAATATAAATTAGAAGAAGGTGATATTTTCTCCATTTTCAAGTTTGTAGTATGTTTTGACTTTTGCTCTAATGCTCTTGCCATCAGGCTCGTAGATGACATCATCGTAAATTTCTATTACCCTGTCAGGGTTCATTCTAATAGGCATCTTTTCTTTAAAGTATTTTCTGCCTGATTCAATCTCAAGTCCATTGTCGACAAGATTACTTGCTACAATTGGAGTTAATAGTTCTGCGATCTCGTCTTTAATTTCCTCTGCCTTATAGACACCTACAAATTTAAAGTTTGCCAGTAATTCGCTTAACCCAAAAGATACAGAATATATGCATTTATGTTCTCTTAAGTTGCATAGTAAGTTATCAAAAATCTTTTCTTCTTTATGGTAAACATAAATCCTGAAGCGAGGTTTTTTTAGAAATTCTGTCTGATTTGTGTACGCGGTTCGTGATTTGCCTTTTTGAGGAGCTGAAAGTATTTATTGTCTTTAGTGTTGATAAGGTTGATACCCATCCTCACTTTTTTTATCGGGTTAACAATTTTTAAAGCGGTTTTACAGAAATCGTAACCAAATATCTTTAAATACTCACTCTTGTCAGCACCATATATAGCCCCTAAAATCCCTGCAATAGTTGGTGGAGGTGGAAAAGAAAATGTAAGTGGCGAGGTAGTAGTATAAAACTTTCTAAAATGCCCATAATCGCCATAAATATCAAAGACCAGGACCTTCATACTGAGCATTCTAAAATGAAAGTTCTTCTATGGTAATAGAATCTTCTAAAGCTTGTTTGATATCTATCTCTTTATTATTTTCTATAAATTTAATTCTATCATCAACCTTAAGCCTGATTTTTTCAATCTTATCCTTCTTGCTGGTCAGGGCTTTCACGAGCTCAGTTATGTCAATTTTTATTTCTGATATATCTCTGATGGCTTCATCGGCCTTTTCAGAAACCATTGCTATTAGTTTGTCTAATTCGCCAATATGGTAATTCTGGTTTTGTTTATACACAACTTGTATAAGTAAGCGTGGCATTTGACCAAACTTAGAACCTGAAATAAGGTTTTTCGTTCCATTCCACATTGCTTCAAGCATCAATCCAACATCTTCTTCTGTAAGTGGAATGTTCTGTGTTTTGGCAGCATTCTCATTAACAATGCCATAAAATACAATTAACGAATAAGGGAGAATGTAGCGCTCTGTAAAAGTACCTTGTTTTCTTTCTCTTCCTGATGGCATAACAGTTGTGCCTTTGATGTAAGTTATATCAACTTTATGTAAAGATCTACCATATTTAAATTGGACTGGACCAGTAAGAGCAATAGTTCTGTCTTCGACCGCAGTGGTAGATCCAAAAAGTTTAATATCAATACACTTATCAACAATAGAGGTTTTCCCAAAATCATTTAGTCTTTCTTCTTTTGTTCTAAGATTCCCATCTTCATTCCTGATTTCACGAATAAAAACTTCCTGACCTTTGTAATCGTATAAATAATCCCTTATAGTTCTTTTGAGTCTTACATCTGTAATGATATTTACTCCTGTCTCTTCATCAATCCTCGGCTTATTCTCATCCACTGGATCTCCATTTGGATTGGCATCTGTTACATCATAAAGAAACAATATTTCTGAACGGTTTTTTACTAATTCTGACATAGTTATTCCTCCTTTTTATTTGTTTTTTCATTTAATTGGACATCATCTTCTTCTAAGTCAGCATCCTTTTCGCCTTTTGCATAAATAATATCTTTGATTTGCCTAACAAGGTTCATACCACCTGCGAAATAAAAATTAATCTCATCAACGGAAAGATTCCAATTGTCTCCTGAAGCAAAGAGATAATTATAGGCTTCTTCAGCGACAAGTTTTTTCCCCTTACCGAATGAGTTGTATTCTTCAAATTTGTTTTGAATAGCTGGAAGAAGAGATTTTATATCTTGCTCACTCATTTTTAAACCTTTTAACTTCTTCATAAAAGGTTTAGATCCTCTTTCTCTTGCTTGCTTATTTAATAACATCTGTGTTAATGCTCCAGTAAGGAATAGCCCTCTTTTTACAGGTGACGCAAATGTGTTACCATACTTTCTGAACACATCTTCAAAAATACTCTCTTCCATATTTTTAACCTCCTCAAATGTTATTAAACCGAGATTTTCAAAAAACATAGTATCCATCAAGGCGTCTTTTACTCTGGGATTAAAGTACTCATCATTTATAAATTCCTTACGTATCACCATCATAAAAAACTTTAGAAGAAAAGAAAAATCAAGCCTGCGCCCTTTAAGGATACTATCTACTATCTCAAGGAAGTATTTATTAAGATCACTTTCTTTCTTACCTTCGCTTGATTTAGAGAAAAAAGTCCTTATTGTACCAAAAGTGAATCCATTATCAGAATCATTATTGAAAATGCTATCAACATAATCTTTAGAATTAAAGATATTTCTAATCCTTGATGGAAAGACATCTTCTACTAACAATAAAATCCTTTCAGCGCTTTGTTGATTCTGTATAAATAAAAAATTAAGAGTAAGGATATCTTTCTCATCTGAAAGATATCCAAGAATTTCGTTTTCGTCATTCGTTATCCTTTTTTTAACTCTGTCTTTCAAAGAAACTATTCTGTTTGAATCTAATAAGATGTCAAATATCTCATTTTTAAGATCCACATCGCTTAAAAGCAGCCTTGGTATAAGGAAATATCTAAGTCCATAGAATCCGTAAACAAGGTTATTTTCGATGAACTTCCTCCCTTCTTCTAACTCAATCTTGCATTCAGGACAGACAGGGAAATTTTTCCAGGCAAGATTTTTATCAAATCCCCCTGTTATAAATCCCGGCTTATCTATGGTGTAGAACTTAAAAACGCTGGAATCCCCTGATACCAATGCTTTCTGCTCTGCACAGATAGAACAAATTTTATCATTTGCAGAAATCCCAACAGTTTTTTGAGTTTCAATCTCTCTAAGTGATTTTCTGAATATCTCGAAATCTCCGATATATTTCCATTCATTATTTTGTTTTATTTTTATTGTTAATAGTTTACCTTCTTTTTTATCTATATCTTTGATTTTGGCATGTATTGATTGGGTAATCTCATCTTTGTTATCTAAAAGTATTTTCCTAATGTTCTTCAAAAGGTTCTCTTCTTCTGAGCTATATTTTTCAAACCATTTTTGTATTTTATTATCAAGGGTCTTTTCAACATCTGTAATTTTTGCGGTAGGTGTTGGATTTGGACCATTAGGAGGACCTTTCCTAAAAAGATATTTTATTTTCTTCGACGAGTCATAATCTTCCAGCTCAACACTTTCGAAGGTATTCCTGTTGACATCAACATTTATTGAAACCACCTTCGCCACTGATTTAAATGGTTCTTGAATAAGAGTATCTAATTCATCTTTTTCGTATTTCTTTCTTTGCCATTTTCCTATTTCTCTTATCGCAGAAAGCATAAATTATTTTTTCCTCTTCCTCTTCACCCAAGCCCATAACGAGTCGTGGAGTGCAGGAGTTAAAAAGTCTAAAACAAAGAACCCCCTTACCGTCCTTCCATCACCCTCCAGTGGTTTATCGCAGGTTATCCAAACTTCTGTCTTTTCAATCTGCATAATAATCCTCTCGGGACTTACTGTTAAATCCCNTACGGTTCTATCAAAATTTAATATATCTGTAAAGCAGATGTAGGAGTCCACGACATATTGCACTGAGCGGGTTTTTTAACAAATTCCTTCACACAACATTTCAGTAGTTTTTTGCGAGAAGAAAGCTTCATACTAATGAATTGCTACAAATGGTACTGAGATACAAACTGGATTTATTGGTTTGTGAGTACAATAGTGATTCTATATTTTTGAAGCAGCCCAACATGTTTATAAACTTTTGCAGAAATTTATAGCATATATGAAGCTTTTAGCTTGACAGTAATAAAACCCTACTCTACAACATAGGCATTATGGATGTGTATCCTATTGTACATAAAAATTTAATATTTAATATTATAACTGATGAGGATATGAGTTTTGTGGAGATAAGAAAGTTGCTTGACTATTTGATTGAAGAAAAAGCCTTTGATAAATCTGAAGATGGTCTAACTTATGAGCCAGAGATGTATGAGGTTTATATTGATGATTATCATTATGTTGTTGATGTTCAGGACTACGAGGTAGCAATTTATAAAAGAGAAAAAAAGAAAGATGCAAAGGAGAATTGATGATGACAAGGTCTTTCAGAAGATTATGGATAATAGCTATAGTTATAGCTATAGCAATGTTTTCATGTACAAAAAAAACCGAACAAAAACCTTCACTTAACCTTTATGTAATGAGCCATTGTCCTTTTGGTATAAGAGCTGAAGACATAATACTCAGTTTTTTAGGCAATTTTAATGACCAATTAAAACTTCATATTTATTATATAGTCAGTAAACAGGGGGATCATAACTTTACAAGTTTGCATGGACCATCAGAACTGGATGAGGACCTCTATCAGATAGCTATTCAAACACTTTATAATAACAAATTTTATAGCTACCTTTTATGCTATAATAGTACAATGGATAGAGACAAATGTCTTAAAGATAACAATATAAACAAAAAAGAGATAGAGGCATTTGTGAAATCAGGGCAGGCAGAAAAGATACTTGATGAAGATTTCAAGAAAACAGAGGAATTGGGTATAAATGCAAGTCCTACTTTATATATAAACTCTCAGCGATATGATGGTCCTATACAACCTGAACATATAATAAGAAGTGTATGCTCTAACATTACTGGACTTTCTTATTGTAAGACATTAAAGCCACCTGTAGATGTTCATGTAACTCTACTGACCGGTGGTTGGGATTCTATTTATCATCCCAACATGATAAAAGAGAGCCTTGGCAGCTTTTTTTATAAGGCGACAGTGGAAACAATAGATGCTGATACCCAGAAAGGTGAAGACATTGTAAAAAGGCTTAAGCTGAAGGAGGTACCAGTCATTGTATTCAGTAGTAATATAACTATGACAACAAGCTTCAATCAAATTAAACCAAGATTGAAAGAAACAGATGGTGTTTATATTGATACACTTAATGACATGGGGTACAGGCATCTTTTGAATACTCCATTAGAACAGAACAAAATGATTATGTTTTTAGATATAACAGACAAAGCAGCAATTAATGCAGGTATATCTATAATCAGGTTGTTAATGGATTATAAAAAGGAGCAATATCGTCCTGTAATAAAGGTTATTGGTGATGATACGAATAATGATGTGTTGAAAGCTGCATCTATAATAGAACATACAAACAAATTGTCATTAAAGGATAAGTTATCAGTATTAACAAAACTTTATTCAAGTGCTTCCCTAAAGGAGTTCAGCAATTCATTTAAACATAGCATTGAAATTAATGAAAGGCTTATAAAGAAGCAGATACTGGATAACAATGCACTTGCATCCAGAACTGGTGTGGAAAAGGCAAGATTTGCCTTGCTTATAAACAATACAGAGCTTATAAATGCCTCTAATCCTTCTCAAGTAGTAGGTATATTTGAACTTTCTCCTATTATAGGAAAGGTAGCATTTCCTTCTGGTTCTCAGTCAGGTAAATGCTCAAAGTAAAGAATCATGGTATCACATTTATTTGAGTTTATAGCAGGATTTATTATATCCACCATAAAATTATTTGGATATAATGGCGTTATTCTGCTGATGGCTATTGAGAGTGCATGTATTCCATTGCCTTCTGAGATTATACTTCCGTTTGCCGGTTATCTTGTATTTATACAAAGATTTCAGTTGATATATGTTGCTATTGCCGGCGCAATAGGGTGTGTTATTGGTTCAATAGTTGCCTATGTTATAGGGGCTTTCGGTGGCCGTCCATTGATTGAAAAGTATGGTAAATACATATTGATAAGCAGGCACGATCTTGATATGGCTGACAGATGGTTTGACAGGTATGGTAATATCATTGTTTTTACAGGTAGACTTATGCCTGTGGTAAGAACATTTATATCACTCCCGGCCGGGATCTCTAAAATGAATTTTATTAAATTTGTAGTTTATACCTTTATAGGTTCATTTATATGGAGCCTTTTAATCACATGGATAGGTTTTAAACTTGGTCAGAAATGGGATACTATTGGTCCATATTTTCATAGATTTGATTATTTAATACTCATAATAGGTATACTGTTTTTTGTTGTTTATCTCAGAAGACATCTAAAGCATATATCCAATGAACATTAGCAGGTAAAATGCTATGCCTATAATAACATTGTGCACAGATTTTGGATATGATGATAGCTATATAGCTACAATGAAAGGTGTAATCTTAACCATCAATCCAGAGGCAACTATTATAGATATAACACACAATATAGCGCGACATAACATTGCTATTGCTGCATTTGTAGTAAATAGTTATTATAAGTATTTTCCAAAAGGAACCATACATACGGTAGTTGTGGATCCTGGTGTTGGTGGGAGAAGACGCGATATAGTTTTAAAGACAAAAAACTATATCTTTATAGGACCTGACAATGGTGTTTTCAGCTATATCCTTGCTGATCAGGCTTTTGAATGTTATGAGATAAAGATGATACACGGTGTCTCTAAAACCTTTCATGGAAGGGATGTTTTTGCTCCAGCATCAGCAAAATTATCTTTAAAATGGGATAGATCTATAATAGGTAAAAGGATAGATAATCCAGAAAAGATTGAAATACCAAAGCCGATCATTAAGGCAAATGTTATAACAGGTGAGGTTGTATATATAGATCACTTTGGCAATCTTATAACAAATATCCCTGTTGAAATATTATTGAAACAATACGATATAGAAGATAGGTCTATAACCATATCTGTTAAGGGAGTAAAGATAAAGGGTATAAGTGAGACATATGAGCAATGCAAGGATAATATGCCTTGTGCTATAATTAATAGCTTTAATGTACTTGAAATTGCCTTAAACAAGGATAGTGCCTGTGAAAAACTTGATGTTAAGGTTGGTGACAGGGTAAGGGTATATGGCAATAGAAAAGAGAATAATTGATTTAATAAACAAAATAAAACAGGGTGATACACCTGCCCTGGCAAGAGCAATTACTTTGCTTGAGGAAGGCGAAATTGATATGCTCTCCATTGATAGCCTTCTTGAGCACAAAGACAGATCTATTAAAATCGGTGTTACCGGTCCACCTGGTGCTGGTAAGAGTTCTCTTATTGATTGGCTTATAAGGCATATTAGAAATACCGGAGAAAAGGTTGGTGTGCTCGCTACAGATCCATCAAGTCCTTTTACAGGTGGTGCAATACTTGGTGATAGAATAAGGATGCAGCACCACTTTCTTGACGATCAGGTTTTCATAAGAAGTTTAGGTTCGCGCGGAGCACATGGAGGCATATCAAGGATCACAAGGGATGCATCCCANCTTATGCAAGTAGCTGGTTACAAATTTGTTATCCTTGAAACAGTTGGAGTGGGACAGACCGAACTTGATATAATGAATATAGCAGATACAGTTCTTGTTGTGCTTGTGCCTGAATCAGGGGATTTTGTGCAGGCTATGAAGGCAGGGCTTATGGAGATAGCAAATATATTTGTTGTTAATAAGTCTGACAGGCAGGGTTCAACTCAGATGGTAAATGCAATCAAGCTTCTTATAGAAACATCNCAAACCACAGAGGATGCATGGCAGGTGCCAGTCTTATTAACCAACGGACTGGATGGTACAGGCACATTAGAATTATTCCAGACTATATTAAAACATATTGAATTCATTAATACCCACAAAGAAGATGCATTTTATTTGAGAAAAAGGTTGCATGGCTTAAAACAGCTTATACTTGAACATATAAGCATTAGATTAGAAGGTGTCCTCAATGAGAAGGGTATGAAGTACAAAAAGGAACTCTCTGATCCATCTATCAGCCTTTACACAATACTAAATCGTATGCTGAACGATAAAGACCTGCTTTTGAAGATTTTAGGATAAAAAAAAGAGGGAGTAAAGCTCCCTCTTTGTGGAACCCAGTGCTTAGCTTATTTAGCAGGGGCTGCTGTTGTTGGTGATGCTGGGGCTGCTGTTGTCGGTGACGCTGGGGCTGCTGTTGTCGGAGATGCTGGAGCTGCTGTTGTTGCTTGTGCAGGGGCTGCTTGCTCAGTTGCTTCTTCTTTGTGACAGCCTGTCATACCGGCGGTAAAAGCAAGTACTAACGCTAATAGCACTAACTTTTTCATATATGTTTACCTCCTTTGTAAGTGTATTTACACAGCTTGATATGTCAGTGCAGGGTGTTTGTCAAGCGTATGTGCTAAAAACAGCTTAACATGTTCATCCTGCATTTTTAAATTATTACAATTACCCATGATGTTATTAATATTTGACCAGAATATATTTAAAAACAGGGGGGTAGGGATGATAATAGCGCCTTTTGAAAATGAACAAACCTCCCTGTTGCATTTTTGTGTTAATGAAGATGGACAGGGCTTCTGCTTTTTAAAAACAAATAGCATCATCCTTTTTATTGATATGCATACTTTGTAAGTGATATTGACTTAAAAACAGTATAAATGTTATACAGTTTTAAAATATGTTTAATAAATACACAATTTTTACCCTAACCATTCTTGCCATTATTAGTAACATCCTTTACATGCGTGAGGCATTTTGCTCTATGAAGGCACCGGTATCTATTGAATTAAAAAAATATCCTGCAATCACTGCTACAACAGATATTAATCCTTCTTCAAGTAGTATAACCATTACATTATCTACCTTCTCGCAGACCCTGTATCACATCTGGTCTGAGAAGGTTAATACAATAGATGGTACAGGAATAGCAGTTAAAAGGCTAAATGAATTAAAACTGGACAATGGCTTTATGAATCTGTATCCTTACAGTTATACATTACTTAACGAATACCAGAGCAACCACGAGCCCCAGCTTCTTTATTATGCAAGAATGTTATCACCTTCTTTATCAGAACCATATTTTGAACTTTCTTATTATGCACTTACAAATAAAAAGGCTGTTAATGAAAAGCCATTGGTGGAGCTGTCTATGGGTATTAACTCATTCTTTCGTGACCCGTACAATATCCTCAGGTTTGCATCAAATAGACTTATCAATATTGCCATATCAATAGTGATTGTACTTTTTATCTTTTCTATACTTATGATAGCAAGGTATTATCCTCAAATTTATGCATCCTTAAGAACATATCTTCCTGAATATATCCCTGGATATGCTGTTATTCTGTTTTTAATTGTCGTTATGCTATTGCCAGTGCTTTCTGGAATCGGGTTTTTATGGTTATTGATCTTATGGTTTGGAATTACATTTGCATATCAGAAATTAACAGAGCGTCTTGTTAGTATTGGTTTTATAATATTTGTTGGAATGCTTACCTTCATATCCCTTTTAATTGTTGCTACTATCCTGAAACCAGCAGAACAACCATTTACAGGTATGATGAATATTTATTATGGAAATGTTTCCTCTAATGATATAAACGACCTTAAGGTATACGCAGATAAATACCCGGCGGATCTGTACAGCAATCTTTATCTTGGTGTTTATTATAAAAGAATAGGAGATTATCAGAAGGCATCATTTTATTATAGGAGACTTACAGACAATGGCTATGGTAATCTACCAGAGGTTATATGTGATATGGGAAATCTTGAATATGCAACAGGAAATGTTAATGGTGCAGAAAACAATTATAAGAAAGCTATCTCAGTAGCCCCTGATTTTTTCCCGGCAAGATATAACCTTGGGCAATTGTACATAATACAGGGGAACATAGATGGAACAGAGGAACTTGATATTGCAAAAAATATAAATCCAACCATGTTTGGATATTATGCATCTATATACCAAAAATCTAATATAAACAGAATATTTGTAGATGCACTTCCAGAACCTGCAGCTCTTGCGTATAATATGTTTTTAACAACCATCCATAGCCCTACTGCTCTTGCATTATCAGATACAATAGTAAACACACTGATAAAGTGGCCTCCTGCCGGGCAATTACCTTATTTGGGATTGTGGCTTTTACTTTCGTTTATGGTGATAGGATTATTATCAAGGTTTGTAAAAACATCTTTTAGGTGTAAGACATGTGGTAAATTGTATAAACCCTTGAATAGAGAAGATGAATACAGAGAACAACTTTGTGGCGATTGTTATAAGTTTTATGTAAAAAATGATATAAAAGAGAATGAAAGAAAAGCAGAGATAACGCGCCGGGTTTGGAAATGGAAGAAGAAATTACGCATTCTAAATATAGCTCTGTCTTTATTGGTACCAGGAAGCGGTTATATTATAAGGGGGCAGACCATACGGGGTATAATTATATTATCAATTATATTTTATTTAATAATTGAGTATGTAACATCGTTCGGGTTGATACCTTCTATCTTTCCGACATTTAATCCGTATCTTAATATGATAAAGATTGGTATAGTGCTTACAATTATCATGATATATGTGCTCAATGTTATATTAGCTTTTAAGGTGGAACCAAAATGGTACTAAAGGGATCTATAGGTACATTTGATGTTATATCCATCATCCAGATGGTTACTTCTCAACAAGTCACAGGCGTATTGCATATAAAAGGACAAAATAAAAAGGATGCGTTTGAAATTTTTATAGAGAACGGAATGATAATAAGGGCTATTCCAATGATGAGAATGCCTGCGCTCTACATGGCAGAAAGGCTCCAAAAAGCAGGTTTGCTTGATACAGGTCAGTACAAAATACTGATCAACGAGATTAAAAAAGGAAATATAACAGAGGCAGATATACCCAAAAGGTTTTCAGTACCAGCATCCGCAATTAAAAGATTAGCAGTAGCAATAACTTATGAGTCATTGCACATTATGTACGGTATGAAGGCAGGAACCTATGAATTTGAACAAAAGCCTTTGAACTATAATAAAGAACTTTTTACACCTATGAACACAGAATTTGTTTTAATGGAATCTTCAAGGATCTTAGATGAAGTGAGCCATGGTGTCTGGAAGTATGACGATGAGCAAATATTTAAAAAGGTAGTAGTTTCAAAACATGAAGAAAATAGCTGCAGAAACAGGCTATGATAAAAAAAGGGTAAATCCAGAAGAAGATTTTGTTATAGAAAGGACTACAACACCTATAGTACCAGATCAGGAAGAAGAAAAAAAACCACCAGAAGGCACATACAGCTCGTCTGAGGATACTGTATTAGAGCTTGTTGATGGCAGAAGAACATTTAAAGACATTTATTATGCAAGTTTGTTAAACAAAAATGAGGTAATCCTTGAGCTTGGAAAACTCATAAACATTGGAAAGGTAGTTCCATTATCGCCTGTACAAAGGCAGTTCATCTCTAAAAGATCAACAGTGATAGAGAGGCTTGTTTCTGGTATAAGGGCATTAATGATATTTTTAATCAATATGGCTATAATTATAATGATTTTTTATTACTCCAGAATAAATCCGTTTAATAATTATTATACTGCAAAAGGCGAAATAACATATAGTAACTTATTGAAATATATAGGTCATTATCAACAAATAAAACTGGCTAATGCTTTAGAGATTTATAAACTTGAAAATGGTAATTATCCTGCAAAGCTTAAAAGTTTAGTTGACAAACATATATTAGATGGTAAAGATTTGACATTTCCATATGGCAATGAATACTATTATAGTGTGCAGGATGATACTTATATATTAATTGCACCTAAATATGTAGCAAAATAGGTTAATAAGTAAAATATGGAGATAAAAGAGGCAACCAAGGTATTTGAATCAAATGAGCTTGCCAGGATATTGTTCGGTGTAAACAACGAAAATCTTAAGGTTATAGAGAACAATCTTGGTCTGAAACTGAATGTTAGAGGCAATGTGTTGAATTTCAACGGTGACACAGAATCAATAGAGTTTGTAAACAAGCTTCTCACAGAACTCTATACCGTTGTTGATAGAGGTTATGCAGTTGGTCCAAGGGATGTTTTGAACGCCATTGATATCCTTAAAGAAGATCAAACGGTTGATCTTACGACTATATTCCTTGATGATTCCTTTATAAATTTAAAGAAAAGAAAGATCATACCAAAGAGTCTAAATCAAAAACTCTATCTTGAGGCAATAAAAAAATATGATATCGTTATAGCCATTGGACCTGCTGGTACAGGTAAAACATATCTTGCAATGGCAATGGCTCTTATAATGCTTATACGAAAAGAAGTAGACAGAATCATACTCACAAGGCCTGCAATAGAAGCGGGTGAAAGGTTAGGATTTTTGCCTGGTGATATTTATGAAAAGGTATCACCTTATCTCAGACCCTTGTATGATGCCCTGTATGATATGCTTGATCAGGATAGAGCCAATGATCTGATTTATAAAGGTGTGATAGAGGTGGCGCCACTTGCATTTATGCGCGGTAGAACACTCAACGATTCATTCATCATACTTGATGAGGCTCAAAACACAACTTCAGAACAAATGAAGATGTTTCTTACGAGGATAGGTTTCAGTTCACGCGCAGTTGTTACAGGGGATATAACCCAGATTGATTTGCCAAGAGATAAAGAATCAGGGCTTGTTGAAAGTATAGATATCCTCTCCGGTATAGAAGGTATAAAATTTATAAGGTTTTCAGAGGTAGATATTGTAAGACACAAGCTTATTCAGGATATAATAAAGGCTTACGAATTGAAAGAAAGTAAAAAGCATTCAGAAAGAAACCACTCCAACCCGTAAAATGAATTTGTTAACCACTGTGAAAACAGCAGCAAAAGAAGAATATACTATACTTAAGCAAGTATTTGCTCGTTTAAAAAGGTCAACATACCCTGTAAGGATCGGAGTGGTGCTCATTGTAAGTATTATTCTTGGCTTCATAGTCTCACCAACAACAAATATAAGTGGTGTTGTTAATTATCGTATTGGTGATATTGCAAGGCAAACCATTTATGCACCTCAGGATATAGAAGCTACGGATATTGTAGGAACAGAAAAGAATGCAGAAAGAATATTAAGTCAACAACCGCCAATTTTTAGATACAACCCATTTATAAGACCCCGGGTCTACAACACCATAATTCTGATATTTAACATTGGTAGAACTATGCTCCAGGAACATAAAGGAATAGCTGAAATAACTTCTATGATAAACAAACAAATCAGGAAGCTATCAGGAACAACATTGTCGCAGAGTACAATCAATTTTTTATATAAACAGGGTTTTAGTAAGACATACGAAGACAAACTGCTTGGCATCATTCAAAAGTTCTATGACAAATATAAAATCGTAGATGAAGCCTCTTTGCTTCAGGATGCACAATCTACGGGTATACTTTTAATAACCCCTGGTGTTGGTAAGTTATACATCAGGGACATGAACAGTTTTATTGATTTAGAAGATGCAAAAAATATTATTTTTAATTTTGTGTCAGAGGCTTTTCCATTTCTTTCTATTGAAGATCATATAATGATTACAAACTTTATCAGTACCTTTGTTGTGTCAGATGTAAAGTATGATGCAGAAGCAACACAGAATAATCTTCGCAAAGTAAGGGCATCTATAAAACCAAGCATGATGGAGCTAAAAAAGGGTGAGATAATTGTCAGGGAAGGAGAAAGGATAGACAGGAATGCTTATGCTAAATTAAGGGTAATAGCAGAGAGTGGTGTTGTAAGGCATTGGTACATATTTGTTTTGCTATATGCCTTCATATTTTTTATAGCGATCTTTTCTGTACTGGAATTTTCACAAAAGAACATAAGAAAGTTCAATATAACATTCAAGGACGGTATCTTTCTTTCTATTGTTTTGATTTTAACTGTTTTGATTGCAAAGCTATCAACAATGTTAACAAGCATAAGCGAAATTGCTTCATTCAATATTCCTCAGGAGGCTTATTTCTATGCAGCACCTATTGCCTTTGGTGGCATGCTTGTAAGACTTATTCTCAATTCTGAGATAGCTATAGGATTTAGCATCGTTGCTGGTCTGGGTGCAGCCATGACTGTTTCAAATAATGTATTCATCGTTTTGTACTATATAATAAGTGGGGTTCTGGGTGCGCATACACTTGCAAAATGTGAACAACGAACCTCCATTATCAAAGGAGGAATAATTGTTTCTATAGTTGATGTGTTTCTCGTTGCTATATTTATGCTTATTCAGGGAAACCAGCCAACAGGTTTATTTATAGCAAATATATCCATGGCATTTTTTAATGGGATTACATCAGCTATATTGGTGATAGGATTGACGCCGGTCTTTGAGTATATATTTGATTATACAACTGATATAAAACTTCTTGAACTTGCCAATCTTGAGAACCCTCTTTTGAAAGAACTTTTTATGACAGCACCTGGTAGCTACAATCACAGTATGATGACAGCAACCCTTGCAGAGGCAGCTGCATCGTCTATTCATGCAAATCCACTGCTTGCAAGGGTAGCATCCTATTATCATGATATAGGTAAGATCAAAATGCCAGATTATTTTATAGAAAACCAACAGTACATGGCAAACAAACATGATAAGCTGTCACCAAGCATGAGTAGTTTAATTATTATATCACATGTAAAAGAAGGCAAAGAGCTTGCAAAGGCACATAAGATACCAAAGAGAATTATAGATATTATTATGCAGCACCATGGTACGAGTTTGGTTAAATACTTTTATGAGAAAGCAAAAGAAAAAAATGGTAATAATATTCATGAAGAGGAGTACCATTATCCAGGTCCAAAGCCTCAAACAAGAGAAGCTGGTATTGTAATGCTTGCCGACGCTGTTGAAGCTGCATCCAGGACATTAACAGATCCAACACCAGCTAAAATAAAAGCAATGGTTGAAAGGATTGTAAATGCAAGATTTGAGGAGGGCCAGCTTGATGAATGTACACTGTCTTTGAGCGATCTCAATGAAATCAAAAAGGCTTTTGTGCGAGTTCTTTCAGCCATATTTCATAAAAGGGTGGATTATCCAGGTTTCACATTTAATATACCTTATTCTCAAAAAAATGGATATTCAAATATCCTGCCAATACAAAAAAAACAGTAGCTTTCTGAAAGCTGTATCTAAACAGCTAAAAAGGTTTGGGAACAATTTAGATTCTAATAATAGTAAAATTTCGGTTGTCTTTGTTGATGATCTCGCAATCAAAGAACTTAATATAAGATTTAGACATCTTGATAAACCGACCAATGTACTTTCATTTGAATTAGGACAGATCGATCCCGAGGATTATAAAACCGTAATAGGTGAAATTATTATTTCAGTTGATACGGCTAAAAAAGAGGCATCAAGAGCGGGTATGACACTGAGAAAGAGGTTGATAGAGCTATTCATTCATGGCTATGTTCACTTGTTAGGTTATGACCATACAAAAAATAAAAAAGAGGCTATAAGGATGAAAAGAAAGGAAAAGGCATTAATAAAAGAGTTTCAAATGATAAAAAGCGTTTCTTCTCACAAAAGGTCATGATCATGGAACTGTTACTTTCCGTGATATCTGGTTTACTGGCAGGGTTTAGCTTTCCTAAGTATGGATTTTCTTTGCTCGCATGGATTGCTTATGTTCCTCTTTTACTTGCTATAAAAAAAGTGAATGGCAGAAGAGCTATTTTAAAAAGTTATTTTTATGGATTTATAGCAGGCTTTGTAACAAATATTATCTTACTGTACTGGGTTGTTGTTGCAATGCACCAATACGGTAACATAAGTTTAGGTGTTAGTATTTTTGGACTTATTCTTCTCTCTATTATACTGAGTGCATTGTACTCAGGTACTTTTACTATGCTTGTAAAGCTNTTCTGGAATAATTCATCAACTGCTGAATTGCTTTTTATACCAGTTTTATGGGTTATCATTGAATATGTAAAAACATTTCTTTTTTCCGGGTTCCCATGGGAATTATTGGGTTATTCTCAGTATAAAAACCTTTCTCTAATTCAAATATCAAGGTGGACATCTGTGTATGGTGTCTCGTTTTTGATCATGTTATTTAATGTACTTGTATATGAATTTATTATCTGGTGGTATGACAAACAAAGTGTTAGAACTACAAAATACCCATTTCTATTAATAAAAACCGTTGTAATTTTGATCCTTTTCACATCCACGCTTATCTACGGCGATATAATCATTGATAGAACGCAAGAAAAAATAGCGCATGCTTCTAATACAATAATAGTCGGGCTCATCCAGGGCAACATAGATCAAAACCACAAATGGGATCCTGTTTATCAGGAACAAACCATGTCTTCTTATTTTTCACTTTCCCAGCAGGCTTACGATTATGCACATCCCAAGCTTATAATATGGCCAGAAACAGCTACACCATTTTTCTTTCAAACAGACTATAATTATAGAAAGCAATTAGAAAATTTTGTTATATCACATAATATTTACCTTTTGTTTGGTAGCCCTGCTTTTGATTACGCCAAGAATGGTATTAGATATTTCAACAGTGCCTTCCTTCTTGCACCAGATGGAAATGTGAAAGGGCGTTATGATAAAAGACACCTTGTTCCTTTTGGAGAGTATTTGCCTTTAAAACATATCTTCTTTTTTTTAAGAAAACTAACTGAGAACATAGGTGATTTTACAGCCGGCAAAAGAAATAATTTACTCACTTTTGATAATGTTAAGATAGCAACTTTGATCTGTTACGAGATTATATTTCCACAATTGTCTGCTGACGATGTTAGAGATGGTGCTAATATACTTGTTACCATTACAGATGACGCATGGTTTGGAGATACATCAGCTCCATATCAGCATTTGTCAATGGCGGTATTCCGGGCCGTTGAAAATGATAGATTTGTTGTAAGGGCAGCCAATACAGGTATTTCAGCTGTGATAGCACCCACAGGTAAAATTCTTACTTCAACAAAATTATATGTACCAGCCTTCATAGATTATAAAGTTGATTTGCTTAACACAAAGACATTTTATTCACTGCATGGTGATATATTCGTTTTTATTTGTATGGGGATATTTTTTATATTTACACTGCGCTATGTTTACAATAGTGCAACTAAATCCAGATTAGGTTAATCCGAAAAATGCATTTGAAAAACCCATCCTTGTGAAAATATGGATAGAAAAAGTTTGTAGCGGTTTGATTTATCAAACCAAAATACCTTCGCATAAACTCCAAAATGAAATAAGGAAGTTAGTTTGTTCGTTCGGGACACCCACACAAAGGAAAGGGTCGTGCGATCCACTTGTAATACCTTCTGCCCCTTTTTAGCAAAAAGGCGGAGAGGGGTTTATTAT
>JGI24721J26819_10002434_pt1 | contig 20640 bp, 19 predicted proteins | sample YelNatPaOPGAMG01_FD_26819 | JGI IMG/M metagenome (IMG submission 26819) | reverse complement strand
GGCCTCGTAGACGCGGGCGACCTGGCCGATCGGGTCGGCCACGGCGTCGTCGAACGCGATGTCGGTGACGCGCAGAGTATTTCCGGTTTCGCGGTCGCGCCACCCGTCACGGACCGCCATCGCACGGTCGTTGGTCCAGCCCATCCGCTGCAACCATTGCGCGCCCACCCGGTGCAGGTCGACGGAGTCGGCGTGCATCGCGTGCAGGGTCGCGTTCAGGCCGGCCCCCGACGCGATCGTGGTGCGCGGGTCGCGGTGCATGTGCACGATGTGCAGGTCCGGAAATCGGGCGCGCAGCAGGTCGAGGTAGCCCAGATGCGCCGGCGACTTGAGCACCCAGCGCTGACCGGTCACGCCGGTCCGCCGCTGCTGCCACTGCAGGAACTGCAGCATGCGGTACAGGTNCTGGTAGGCGGGCGTGAAATCCTGCTCGTCGATCCAGGACCGGTAGACCGGAAGGTGCGCACCGGATTCGGGCACGTGCGACAGGAATGCGTCGGCCAGAAAGACGATCTCCTCCTCGGCCTCGCGTGCGTACATCGGGTGGATGGCGAACAGCTCCGGCGCCAGTTCCCGGGACTTGGCCTCCCGGGTTCGGCCATCGCGATGCGCGGGTCGACACCGGAGAAGCAGTGGTCGAGGCGCGGCGCGACCTCGATGACCTCCCAGCCGTGGGCGCAGTGAAAACGCGGGTCGGCGGCCAGCAGGCGCTGCAGCAGCGTGGTGCCGCTGCGCATCATGCCCACCACGACGACGGGCGCGGCCACCCTTTCCTCGAGGATCTCGGGATGGCGGCGGATCCATTCCTGGGCGCGCAGCCGCATGCGCAGGCTGTGCACGATGCCCGATCGCAGGATGTGGGTCCCCACGGCGTTGAGGTCGGCTCGGGAAACGGCCTGGGCGTAGCCGTCCAGCAGCACGCCCAGCGGGCGTTCGAAATCCCCCGGGCCCCAGTCGGTCAGGGCCTCCTTGCGCTGCGCGTCGGCCAGCACGCCGGCGGCATCGAACGCGCCCGGGTGAGGCACGCGATCAGAACTTCAGGTGTCGGCTGACGTCGCCGACCTGGTCGACGAACATCGTGCGGGTGTCGAACCACCACACACCGTCGAGCCGGTGAAAGGTGTCGTGATAGTGCCCGGTCACGATCACCTGCAGCGGCAGTTCGGGGGTGGCCTGGGTGACGCAGTAGTAGGACGTGCTGCGGGCGGTGCCCGCGGCTTCGTCGATGTGCAGTTGCACGTTGGTGGTGTTGTGTTTGGTCTTGGGGGTGCCGTCGGAGTAGATGCGCGTGGCCATCTCGTACATCTTGCGCACCGCAGCCGACCCGGTGAACACCGTTTCGGGCGGGCCGTTCTCGACTCCGCAGATTCGGCCGTGGGCGAAAAGGCCGGCCACCGCGTCGAGGTCGCCGGCGTCGAGCAGCTCGGCGTAGCGGTAAATCAGGTTGGCGATCTCAATGGCGCTGTCACTCACGTTCGGGCTCACTCCTGCCTGGCAACCGTCGCAGACCATCGTGGCAGAGCCGGCCTTACTTTCATAGAACCAACCATTACTCTGATCGCGTGGCAGCACCGTGGACGCCGGGCCGGCTCGGCGACTTGACCGGCAAACGGGTGATCGTGACCGGCGCGACCAACGGCGTGGGGCTGGGCACGACGCGCGCCCTGGCCAGGGCCGGCGCCCACGTGATCCTGGCCGTACGCAACACCGAACTCGGGGCGCAACGTGCGGCTGAGGTCGGCGGCTCGACGTCGGTGGTCAAGCTCGATCTCGCCGACCTGTCGTCGGTGCGTGCGTTCCCCGACCGGATCGACGGGGACGTCGACATCCTGGTCAACAACGCCGGCACCCTCACCGACCACCGCACCGAGACCGCCGACGGATTCGAGACGACGCTGGCCACCAACCTGATCGGACCGTTCGCCCTGACCAACCTGCTGCTGCCGCGGGTGCGCTCGCAGATCATCAACGTCGGCTCCGACGCGCACCGAACGGCGAAGCTGCGGCTCGACGACCTGCAGCTGCGCCACGGCTGGACGAGGCTGGGCGCCTACGCGCAGTCCAAGCTCGCGGTCATGCTGTGGGGGCTCGAGCTGGACCGCCGGCTGCGCGCCGCCGCATCGCCGATCACCGCCCAGCTCACCCACCCGGGCTGGGTGGCCTCGAACCTGTCGCACCTGTCGGACTCGCCGCTGATGGCGCTGGCGCACCGCACCGTCAAGGCGCTGGCCGACCGGTTGGGCAACGACATCGACGAGGGGGCGGCGCCCACCCTGTACTGCATCAGCGAGCCGGTGCCGCCGGGCAGCTACGTCGGGGTCAGTGGCCGGTTCGGCCTGCGCGGCGGCCCCGTCCTGATCGGCCGCTCGGTGCTCGCCTGCGACTACGACACGGCCGCCCGCCTGGTGGGCTTCGCCGAAAAAGCAACCGGCACAACGTTGGAGGTCTAGCCATGGGTGAACCCGACCGGCAACTCGCGAACGCCGTCGCCGTCGTCACCGGCGCGGCGCGCGGCCAGGGACGCAGCCACGCCGTGGCGCTCGCCGGGCAGGGCGCTGACATCATCGCCGTGGACCTGTGCGCCGACATCGACGCGATCCCCTACCCGCTGGCCACCAAAGCCGATCTCGACGAGACGGTGCGGCTGGTCCGGGCCGCGGGCGGCAGGGCGGTGCCCGTCGTCGCCGACGTCCGCGACCTCGAGCAACTGGAGGCCGGGGTGCGGTCCGGTGTCGACGAACTCGGCGAGATCGACATCGTGATCGCCAATGCCGGCGTGGTGGCGATCGGCGACACCCGGACCCGCGCCGAACCGGTCTTCGACGCGATCGTCGACACCAACCTCAAGGGCGTGTGGAACACGCTGGCGGCCACGGTGCCGTCGATNGTCCGCAAGGGCCGCGGCGGGTCGGTCGTGCTGATCAGCTCGTCGCAGGGCCTGACCGGGCGGGGCGGGGACGGCAGCGCCGCCATGTTCGCCTACGCCGCGTCCAAGCACGGCGTGGTCGGGCTCATGCGCTCGGCGGCCAATGCGTATGCGCCGCACAAGATCCGGGTCAACTCGGTGCATCCGGGCGGCGTCGCGACTCCGATGATCCTCAACGATTTCGTCGTCCGGCAGATGACGGAGAACCCGAATCCCGCGCTCTCCCAGACCCTGCTGCCCGACGCGTCGCTGGTCGAGCCGCAGGACGTCACCGACGCGGTGCTGTGGCTGGTCGGTCCCCGGGCGCGCTACGTGACGGGCGTGTCGATACCCGTCGACGCGGGCCACGTCGTCATGTAGCCGCCGCCGGTCCCGGACGGCTCACTAGAACGTGTTACAGTTTGCCGATCGCGGCCGTCGGTACGGGCACCCCGGCATCGCGTCGAGGAGGCCACGCATGAATTGCGCCGTCGACGAGCGTGTTTGGCCGCGTCGATGAGCGCGATGACGAAGTCGCGGTCGCTGGCCGTCGTCGGCGTNGCCTACGCCGTCGCCGTCGCGGTCGCCGCCGCCTGGCTGGCCTGGGGTCCGACGACGGGCAGGCTGTGGTCGGACACGCTCGTGGCCGACATCCTGGCCACGTTGGTGGTGTTCGCCTTCAGTCGCGGATGCCGCAACTCGAGCTGCTACGACGCCTATTGGAGCGTCATCCCGCCGCTGCTGACGTTCTACTGGTGGAGCCAGGCCGGGACGCATCACCTGCGCTGCTGGCTCGTCGCGGCGCTCGTCCTGGTGTGGGCGGTGCGGCTGACCGCCAACTGGGTCTACGGATTCCCGGGACTGCACCACGAGGACTGGCGTTACCACATGTTCCGGCAGCGGGCCGGAAAGTGGGAATTNGCCGTCGATCTGATCGCCATCCACCTCATCCCGACCCTGCAGGTNTTCGCGGGCATGCTGCCGGTGTATGTCTGCGTGACGCGTCCCGGCGGTGACCTCGGGTGGCTCACCGCGGTCGCGTTCGCGGTCGGTGTCGCGGCGGTGGCCTTCGAGTCCGTCGCCGATGCGCAGCTGCACCGGTTCGTGCGCAGCGGCCGGCCCGGCGATGTGATGGACCGCGGGCTGTGGCGGTGGTCGCGGCACCCGAACTACTTCGGCGAGTTCGGCTTCTGGGTCGCCCTGGCGTTGTTCGGCGTCGCGGCCGCGCCGGCGGACGCGTGGTGGCTGTTCGCCGGTGCGCTGGCAATGCTCGCGATGTTCCTGGGCGCGAGCATCCCGATGATGGAACAGCGCAGCCTGCAACGCCGGCCCGATTACCAACGTGTCATCGACCGGGTCTCGCGATTCGTGCCGATGCCGCCGCAGCGGGCGGCAACATGAACCGTCGGCGCGTCGTGATCGCCGGTCTGGGAGACGTCGGTGTGCTGACCGCGATCCGGCTGTCCCGCCATGCCGACGTCACCGGGATCTCGGTCAAACCCGGCCTGGTCAGCGGTCAGGAACTCGGTGTCCGGCTCTCCCGCCCCGCCGACTGGGCCCGCGACTACTGGATCCCGTTCGACCGGTTCCGCCGTCTGGAATCGGTGCGGACGATTCAGGCCGCGCTGACCGGAGTTGACCTGGCGGCCCGCACGGTCGTGGGCCGGCGCGAGGATGGCACGCCCGTCGCCGTGGAGTACGACGCGCTGGTCATCTCCACCGGGGTGACCAACGGCTTCTGGCGCCGGCCCACGCTGCAGTCGGCCGCCGAGATCGAAGCGGACCTGCGCGCCGCGCACGCCCGGCTGGCGGCCGCCGGGTCGGTGATCGTCGTCGGCGGCGGCGTGGCCGCGGTCAGCAGCGCCGCCAACATGGCAACCACGTGGCCCGGCAAACGCATCGACCTCTACTTTCCCGGCGAGCGGGCCCTGCCCGCCTACCACCCCCGAACCTGGCGCCGCATCCAGGGCCGGCTGACCGACCTCGGCGTCGGCCTGCATCCCGGACACCGCGCGGAGGTGCCCGACGGGTTCGCCGGCGACGAGATCACCGCCGAACCGGTCCGGTGGAGCACCGGGCAACCTCCGGCTTGCGCCGCCGCGGTGCTGTGGGCGATCGGGCGGGTGCGGCCCAACACCGGCTGGCTGCCGCCCGAACTGCTCGACGCGTACGGCTTCGTGNGCGTGACGCCGGAACTGCGGGTGCCCGGTCAGCGGGGTGTCTTCGCNGTCGGNGACGTGGCGGCCACCGACCCGCTGCGCAGCTCGGCCCGCAACCGCGGGGACGCGCTGGTGGCCCACAACGTCCGCGCCGAATTCGCGGGCCGGCGGCTGCGCGGCTACCGGGCGCCGGGCCGGCGGTGGGGCTCGCTGCTGGGGATCCAGCCCGACGGGCTGGAGGTGTTCCTGCCGAGCGGGCAGGCCTTCCGCTTGCCGCCGTGGTCGGTGGAACGGGTGGTGATGCCGGGGTTCGTCCGGTGGGGCATGTACCGCGGGATCCGCGCGAACGATCCGCTCATCTAGGCGTCGCGGCTCACCATTTTCCGGCGAGCAGACGCAAAGGTCCCCTGTTTGCGGCGTGTCGCGGCGCCTTTGCGTCTGCTCGGCCCCGGGGTGGGGTACGGCTACCATCGCGTCAAGGCGAGTCGGGTCGGATCGGAGCGGGGGAAGCGGCGGTGAGCGAGCCTGGGGTTGATGCGTTCGAGAAGCTGGTGGCGCGGCTGAACTACCCGATGTTCGTCGTCACCACGGAAGCCGACGTTGTGTCGGCCGGCTGCCTGGTGGGCTTCGCCAGCCAGACCAGCATCCATCCGCCGCGCTTCCTGGTGGGCCTGTCCAAGCGCAACCACACGTTCCGGGTGGCTGGCGGAGCCACCCACCTGGCGGTCCACGTGTTCGACAGGGAGCACCTCGGCGTCGTCGAACTTTTCGGCGGGCAGACCGGCGACGAGATCGACAAGTTCGACCGCTGCTCCTGGCACCGCGGCCCCGCGGACCTGCCCATCCTCGACGATGCGGCCGCCTGGTTCGCCGGCCAGATCCTGGACCGATTCACCCTGGGTGACCACGTCGGGCATCTGCTGGAGCCGGTGGACGGCAGCGCGCCACACCACCTGGAGCATTGGGTGTCCTACGGCGACGTCCGGGACCTGCAGCCGGGCCACGAGGCCTGACCGGTGGGCTCTCCTCGGGTGGGCGCCGTCGGCGGCATCACCGAACTGGCCGCTTACTACGCCGAGCCCCCCGAGGGCGTGCGCGTCAACATGATCTTCAGCGCCGACGGCGCCGCCGCCTTCGGCGGCCGCGCGGGCCCGCTGTCGTGTCCGACCGACCAGCAGCTGCTGACGACCCTGCGCGGCTTCGCCGACGTGGTGCTCGTCGGCGCCGGCACCGCGCGCGCCGAGAACTACGGCCCGGTGCGGCTCTCCGAGGCGCAGCGCGCCGGCCGACACGCCGAAGGGCGCCCGGAACCGCCACCGATCGCCGTGATCAGCCGCAGCGGTGACCTGCCGTCCCGGCTGTTCGACGAGCCCGACCGGCCGCCGATCCTGCTCACCTGCGCACAGGCGGTGGCCCGGCTCCGCGACGACCGGCACTGGCGGATGTTGGTGGCCGGCGAGGATTCCGTGGACGTGATGCGGGCCCTGGACCTGCTGCGCGAACACGGCATGCGCCGCGTCCTGTGCGAGGGCGGACCCACGCTGCTCGACGAGCTGGTGGACGCCGACGCCGTCGCCGAGATCTGCGTGACCCTGGCCCCNAGCCTCGCCGCCAGCCAGCCGGTGGGCCGGCGGCCGCCGTCGCGGCTGCCCGCGCCCGTCACGATGCGGCTCGAACACGCCTTGGTGTGCGACGAGTACCTCTACCTGAAGTACCGCCGCTGACCTCGCCGGGCAATCGCTCGGCATGCAACCGGCGAATCCGCTTCCTATGATGAGAAGGTCCGGGCGGAGCTTGCATCGCATCACCTGCGCGACAGCGTCTTGAGTCCATCGCCGTTCACATTCTCCGAGTTCGCAGAGGAGGACCGCCGGCCAGGTGAGCAGTGCACACGACGACAACGACTACCGCAATCTGGCGGTGAACCGGCTGCGGCCCGGCGAGCTGCAGTGGGCCCTGAACCACGATGCCGTGCACGGGATCGCCTACGCGTTCCGGCATCCCATCGCCGTCGCCCAATCCAGCGACGATCCCGCCGACGACAGGAAGACCTACCTGGTGCGCGTCAGGCGCGACGACCTGGCCAGCGCGCTGGACAAGATCAACGACTGGATCGCCGCAAACCCGGGCACCGCCGGGATCCAGGCGTACGGATTCGTCAGGGCGCTGTCCCGGGAGGGGCGCAGCGAACGCGCGGCCGGCGACGAGGAGCACCGCTAGAGGATGTAGAGCATCTCCTGATAGGTCGGCAGCGGCCACAAATCGTCGGCCACGACGCCTTCCAGCGTGTCGGCGGCACCGCGCACCGCCTCCATCGCCGGCAGCAGCGCCCGCTGGGCATGGTTGGCCTCGTCGAGCGCCGAGGCCCCCCGGTGGTCCGACAACGCGGCCGTCAGCGTCGCCAGCGCCGCCTCGAGGTCGGCCAGCGGTCCCGAAACCGCCTGCAGTGCGGCCATACTCGGCTCCAAGCCGGCGGCCTTCAGGGTCGCGACGTTGTGCGCGAGCTCGGTCTGGTAGCGGATCGCCGCGGGCAGGATGACCGTCGTTGCGATCTCGAGCGTGAGCCTGGCCTCGACCGCGATGGTCAGCGCATACTGCTCCAGGCGCACCTCGTAGCGGCTGTGCAACTCGCGCTCGCTGAACACCCCGTACTTCGCGAACACTTCGACCGCTTCCGGCTTGATCAGCTCCGGGATGGCGTCCAGCGTGGTCTTGAGGTTCGGCAGCCCCCGTTCGGCGGCCTCGATCTGCCAGTTCTCCGAATAGCCGTCCCCGTTGAACACCACCGCACCGTGGTCGGTGATGATCTCGGTGAGCAGCTTCTGCACCGCCGTGTCGAAGTTCTCGCCGTCCTGGACGGCCTTCTCCAGGATCGTGGCCACGTAGTCGAACGAGTCCGCCATGATCGTGTTCAGGACGATCATCGGCACGGCAACCGTCTGCCCCGAGCCCGGCGCCCGGAACTCGAACCGATTCCCGGTGAACGCGAACGGGCTGGTGCGGTTGCGGTCGCCCGGATCGGTCGGCAGCGGAGGCAGCGTGTCGACACCGATGATCATGGTGCCCTTGCCCTTCGACGAGGTGGCCGCCCCCTTCGCGATCTGCTCGAACACGTCGGCGAGCTGTTCCCCGAGGAAGACCGAGATGATCGCGGGCGGTGCCTCGTTGGCGCCCAGTCTGTGGTCGTTGGTGGCCGAGGCGACCGAGACGCGCAGCAGGCCGGCGAACTTGTGCACGGCGCGGATCACCGCCGCGCAGAACACCAGGAACTGGGCGTTGTCGTGGGGGGTGTCGCCGGGCACCAGCAACGAGCCCAGCTCGGCGTTGCCGACCGAGAAGTTGACGTGCTTGCCCGACCCGTTGACTCCGGCGAACGGCTTCTCGTGGAACAGGCACTCCATGCCGTGCTTTTTGGCCAGCGTCTTGAACACCGTCATCAGCAGCTGCTGGTGGTCGGAGGCCAGGTTGGCCCGCTCGAACATCGGCGCCACCTCGAACTGGCCGGGCGCCACCTCGTTGTGTCGGGTCTTGGCGGGAATCCCGAGTTTGAACAGTTCCCGCTCGGTGTCCATCATGAAGCCCAGGACGCGCTCGGGGATCGCACCGAAATAGTGGTCGTCGAACTCCTGCCCTTTGGGTGGTTTGGCGCCGAACACGGTGCGGCCGGCGTTGACCAGATCCGGGCGGGCCAAAAAGAAGTGGCGGTCCACCAGGAAGTACTCCTGTTCGGGGCCGCAGAATGACACCACCTTGTCGGGGTCGGAGTGGCCGAACAACTTCAGGATGCGCTCGGCGTGCGCGCCCATGGCCTGCTGGCTGCGCAGCAGCGGCGTCTTGTAGTCCAGTGCCTCGCCGGTCATCGAGACGAACACGGTCGGGATGCACAGCGTGTTGCCGTTGGGGTTCTCCAGGATGTAGGCGGGGCTGGTCACGTCCCAGCCGGTGTAGCCGCGCGCCTCGAACGTGCTGCGCAGCCCGCCCGAGGGGAAGCTGGAGGCGTCGGGCTCGCCCTGGATCAGGGTCTTGCCGGCGAATTCCGCCATCGTCTGCCCGTCCGAGACGGGTTCTAAGAAGCTGTCGTGCTTCTCGGCGGTCAGGCCGGTCATCGGGTAGAAGACGTGGGCGTAGTGGGTGGCGCCCCGCTCCAGGGCCCAGTCCTTCATCGCGACCGCGACCGCGTCGGCGACGGCGGTGTCGAGCCTGGCGCCTTTGTCGATGGTCGCCACCACGGACTTGTACACCGATTTGGGCAACCGGGCCTGCATCTCGGCCTTGGTGAAGACGTTGCTGCCGAACATCCCGCCCGGGGTCTCACCGGGGACGAAGCTGACCGCGGGGGGCACGTATGCCTCGACGTTGTTGATCGCCTGCAGTCGGACGGAGTTGCCGCTCAAAAAAGTTCCAATCGTTGAGGGTCCGCGCTGCTCCGGTGCGGAAGGTGGACCGATTCACCTTAGGAACTTTCGATGGCAAACGTGTTACGCCGCTGTCAACGGCACGTCCGCAAACGTTTCCACCGTGCGTCGAGCGCTGCCCGGGACCCCCTACGACACCAGATGCGCGCTGCCGTCGCGCAGGTCGTCGCGCCGCAGTCCCATCGGGGTGACGGCGGGAACGTCGCCGGCGGCGACCACCATGCGGGTGATCGGTGTGAGCGCCCGGAACAGCGCCTCGACCTCGCCGTCGTCGAGCGCCTCGAGCGCCGACAGGGACAGCGTGTCCGTCGCCGCCTCGACGCGGCCCTTCAGGTCACGGCCGGCGTCGGTGAGCGCCCCGTCGCCGTCGAGCAGGCCCCGCTCGGCCAGCGCCTGCTCGTGGTGACGCCACGCCGCCTCGTCGTAGTCGCGGGTGCGGGCGATCACCTCGCGCGGGATCCGCCCGGCCGCGGCGTGGAGCACGTTGGACTCGCGCCCGGAGACACCGGCGGCGCCCAACACCGCCACGTGCGCGTCGCCGCGCTGCTCGCGCAGCAACGTCGTGGCGTGCCACAACGCGGCCAGCGGATCCNCCGGCCAGGGCAGGGCCCGGTTCGCGGCGAACAGCGGCCGCCCGTCCAGCGGCGCCCGCCGCGCCGCTTTGCCGGCCAATTCCGCGGCCACCGTGACATTTTCGTCCGCGCTCAGCCCGTAGCGCCGCAGCGCCGCCAGCGCGGATTCCTCGCGTGCGCGCAGCGCGGCCTCCGGGCCGGCGATCTCCCAGGCCGCGGGCAGGGCCTTGGCGACCCGCTCGGGGGCGAAGTTGTAGAAGATCGCGGCCACCACCTCCGGGGGCACCGTGCCCAGTGGCGCCGAACGGGCGGCGAAGTAGCCCATCCAGAAGCCCCGGTAACCCAGCCCGTCCAGCGCCGCCCGCGCCTCGGGCGCGAAGTACGTCACCGCGTGCACCGGCTCGAAACGGTCGAAGAAGCGTCGCGCCAATTCCGGTTCCCTGCGCATGGCCGCAGTCAATCAGACGCGCCGCCCCGGCGAATCGGCGCGTCCCCCTGCGTGACCGGTCGTCAGTCGCCGCCGGGAGAGGCAGTCGCCATGGTCGAGGGCCGCGCGATGCCGACATTGACGAGATGTGCCGACGCCCGGCCTGGCGGCGTTCAGCGGTCCGCCGTTCCGCCTTCGTCCTCGGCGTCGGCCACGGTCAACGGCATGGCCAGGTCTTCCAGTGACCGTTGCTCAGCCGCGACGCCGAGCCACAGTTCGACCAGGCCACCGATCGCCATCACCGCCGCCCCGATGAGGAACGACCACATCACCTGCGCGCGCTGTCCGGAATTGATCAGCTGGCCGAACAGCAAAGGCCCGCTGATGCCGCCGATAGCCGTGCCCATCGCATAGAAGAAGGCGATCGCCAGCGCCCTGGTCTCCATCGGGAAGATCTCGCTGACCGTCAGGTAGGCCGCGCTCGCGCCCGCCGACGCCAGGAAAAACGCCGCCGCGAGCACCGCGATAAAGGTCCAGACGCCGCCGGTCCGGGTCACGAACAGCACCGCGAGGACAACCACGACGACCGCGGAACCGAGGTAGGACATGGTGATCATCGGTTTGCGGCCCACGGAGTCGAACAGGTGCCCCAGCAACAGGGGGCCGAGAAAGTTGCTCAGCGCCCACAGGACGAAGAACAGCGGCACCGTTCCGGAGGGGACCCCGTAGAACCCGCTCAACAGGGTCCCCAGGTTGAACGTGACGCCGTTGTAGAGGAACGCCTGCCCGATGAACAGCGCCAACCCGAGGACCGCGCGCCCGGGATACAGCGTGAAAGCCACCTTGGCGATCTCGACGAACGAGATCGCCTTGCGCTGGCGCACTTTCAGCGGCCGCCCTTCGGGCTCGGGCAGCGGTTCACCCGTTTCCCGCCGCACGTCCGCCTCGATGTCGCCGACGATCCGCTCGGCTTCCTGCGCGCGCCCGTGGATGAACAGCCAGCGCGGGCTTTCGGGGACGTTGCGCCGGACCAGCAGGACGAAGATGCCGAAGATCGCGCCGATGCCGAAGGCGAGCCGCCAGCCCACGTCGACCGGGAAGTGGGCGGTGTTCAGAAGAACCAGCGCCCCGGCCGCTCCCGCGGCCGACCCGACCCAGTAGGTGCCGTTGATCACCAGGTCCACGCGGCCGCGCACCCGCGCGGGGATCAGCTCGTCGATCGCGGAGTTGATCGCGGCGTATTCGCCGCCGATGCCGGCGCCGGTGAAGAAGCGCGTGACGAAGAAATACCAGGGCGCGAACGCGAATGCGGTCGCCACGGTGGAGATCAGGTAGAGCACCAGGGTCAGCATGAACAGGTTGCGCCGCCCGAAGCGGTCGGTCAGGTGACCGAAGAACAACGCGCCCACGCAGGCCCCGGTGATGTAGATCGCGGCCGCCACCCCGATCTGTGCGGGGTCGAGCGCAATGCCGCTGCCCTTCTCCGTGAGCCGGGCCGAGACGTTGCCGACCATGGTGACCTCGAGCCCGTCGAGCACCCAGACACCGCCCAGGCCCAGCACGACGCGCCAGTGGAACCGCGACCACGGCAGCCGGTCGAGGCGCGCCGGCACCTGGGTCGAGATCGTCCCGATCTGCGTGCCTGTGCTCATCGTTGCTCCGTTCTGGGTCCGACACGGGTGGGCCGCCCGCCGGCCGCCGCAAACGCAGGGTTCCCAAGTTACTGACCCCGCATCCCTGCGACGGCCTGCGGGGCACGCCGGGACGGTTCGGCGGGACGGACGTCGTGGTTTCGGCTAGCGTTTACCTGCCGCCGTGCTCGACGCCGAGCCCTCCGCACGCGCGTCGAGAGGGAGCCCATGACCCGTACCAGGGCAATCACCGCGACGTGGTCCACGATCGCCGCGATCCCGTTTGCGGCGCTGCTCTGCGCGGCCCCGGCCGCGGCGGATCAGACCGACGACGCGTTCGTCGCGGCGCTGCAAAAGCGCGGGATCGTCTTTTCGAGCGACAGCGCCGCGGTCGCGGCGGCCCGCAACGTGTGCGCGGGCCTCGACAAAGGCCAGACGCCCGCGGGCCTGACGTTGTCCCTCGCGAAGACGACGGTGCTGTCGGCTCGTGACGCGGGCTACTTCATCGGCGCTTCGGTGGCCTCCTACTGCCCGGAGCACAGGAGCGACGCCGGAATCTCGGTGCCCCCGCCCGGCGGGTGAATCGAGCGGCCGGGTCACAGGTCACGCAGCCTCGCCTCCTCGAGATCGAGGCTGCGCTCGATGGCGCGCAACACCGTCGCGCTGATGCGGCCCTGCCGCCGCAACCCCACGACCATCGCCCGCTCCGCGGCGAGCATCCCCAGGCGCAGGCCGCGGTACTTGTCGGCCTCACCGTGCGGCGCCGCCGTGACCGGGTNGGGCGCCTTGAGCCGTCGCACCCGGGACGTGTACAGGCTGCGCAGCGACGCGACCGCCGCGTCGGACTCGTCACGCGCCTCGGGCTGATCGCCGAGCCAGTCGAGCGCGGCGGTGGCCGCCTCCACCCGGGCTTTCCGCTCCTGGTCGCGCCAATTCTCCCGGTCCACCCCGAGCCTGCGGAGCAGCAGCGGCAGGCTCATGCCCTGCACGACAAGTGTCACCACGACGACCGATGCCGCGACCACGATCACCAGATCGCGATGTGGGAACGGCGAACCGTCGTCGAGTTGTAAGGGTATGGCCAGCGCCGCGGCCAACGAGACGCCACCGCGCATGCCGGCCCAGCCGATCACGGCCTGCTCCCGCCGGCGACGAGGGCTGCTCGAGGCACGCCGGATCTGGGTCGTCGCCGGTCGCAGCAACAGCATCCAGACCAGCCGCGATCCCACGACGACGGCCAGCACCCCCGCGACGACGGTCAGCAGCGTCGAGGTGGGCACACCGGGGACGCGGTGAACCACACGGACCAGCTGCATCCCGACCATCGTGAACAGCGCACCGTTCAGCAGGAACACCAGCACGTCCAAGAACGCGAATGCCTGCAGCCGCGCCCGGGGCGCGTAGATCCACCCGGAACGGGCGCCGACGTAGACCCCGGCGACGACGGTCGCCAAAACCCCCGACAAACCGGCCGCCTGCGCGAGCACATAGGTCAGGTAGGGCGTGGCAAGCGACAGGGTGATCTCCGGCAATGCCTGATCGAGCCTGCGGCGCAGGCCGACCACGATCCAGGCGATCGCCAGGCCCAGCGCCGCGCCGCCCAGCGGCGCGATGAGCAACGTCTCCGCGATCCGTGCCGGCCGCACCACGCCCGCCACCGCGGCGGCGACAGCCCCGACGTAGAGCACCAGCGCGGTGCCGTCGTTGATGAGCCCTTCGCCCTCGACGATGGTCACCAACCGTTCGGGTGCGTTCAGCCGCCGGAAGATCGACGTGGCCGCGACCGTGTCGGTCGGCGCCACGACCGCTCCGGCCACCGCAGCGACGGCGATCGGCACCCCCGCGACACCGACCATCACCGCCATCACTCCCGCCATGGTGACCAGGACCAGCCCCACGGCCAGCAGGCCGATTTGGCCGGCATTGGCACGCAGGTCTTCGGGGGCGATGAAGTATGCGGCGAAGTAGACCAGAGGGGGCAGGAACACGTAGAACACGACCGAGGGCGCCAGCTCCGGCGCCGGCGTCCACGGCGAGACGCTCAGCAGCGCCCCCAGTCCGACCAGCACCACCGGGTAGGGCACCCCGGACCGCTCGGCCAGCCACCCCGCCAACGCGATGGCCAGCGGCAGGCACAGCAACAGGAACGTCATTTGCGACGTCATCGGATCACCCGCGGACCGGCGGTGTTCTCATGCAGACTCGCGGGCCGAGGTTCCGCCGTCGACTGCCAGCACCATGCCGGCGGTGCGGGTGGCCGCGGCGAAGTACAGCGCGGCCTCGCCGACGTCCTCGGGGGTCCCCTCCAGCGGCAACGGGCGGTCTCTGCGCATCTTCTCGCGCGTCTTCTGCACGAATTTGTCGACGGCTTCCGGGGCCAGGCCCGGGACGGACGACGCGAGGATGGGCGTCGGAACCCCGCCGGGCGCAAGGCAGTTGACGCTGATGCCCAGGGGGGCCAGTTCGGTGGCCACGCTGCGGCTGAAGTGGATGACCGCGGCTTTGGAGGCCCGGTAGGTCATCACGCCCCCGCCGGCCTGCAGACCCCCGATCGAGGCAACGTTGATGATGCTGCCGCCGTCGTGGTCGGCCATGTATCGCGCCGCCTCCCGGGTGCCGAGCATGACGCCCAGGACGTTGACCGACATGACCTTGGCGAAGTCGCTGAGGTCGGCCTGCAGGAAACTGCGGTGCATCGTGCTGGAGATGCCGGCGTTGTTGACCATCACGTCGAGCCCGCCGAAATGCCGCACCGCCGCGTCGACCACGGCGCTGACATCCTCGGCGGACGAGACGTCGACCCGCTCGAACCGCGCGCGGCCCCCACACTCGCCGGCCAGTTGCCGGCCGGCGGCGTCGATGTCGGCGATGACCACCGAGGCGCCCGCATCGACGAACCTGCGCACGATGCCCAGGCCCAGCCCGGAGGCGCCGCCCGTGACGATGGCGACCTTGCCATCCAGCGTTGGGGTCATCGAGCGTCCTTTCGGGCTGCGGGATCCTCTCCGGAAAGTCTGCTACACGGACTATTCGATGGGTTCGTCGCCCAGCACCGTGGGGCGCAGCATCTCCCGCGCCGAGTTCGGGTCGTAGGGCGCCGCCCGGTGCAGCACCCCGCGGTTGTCCCAGATGCCGGTGTCACCGACCGACCAGGCCGCGCGGTGCCGCCGGGCGCGAACGCACAAACCCGGGGCGAATCACGCCGCCGCACACAGCAATTGCTTGCTGCCGTGGCCGCGGAGTTCGCTGCCGGAGCATAGCTGCGCGGCGGCCGGGAAAAGCGCATAATGACAAGCCATCAGCCACCGACAGGAGGCCACGATGGCAACACCCTACAAACTCCTGCAACTGGCGCTGGTTTTCGTGGGCGCCGTCATGCTCCTCGTCTATCCCCTGGCGGTGGTCTGGCCGTCGGGCTGGATGTGGCACTCCGGTGCGCCGTACCAGTCCGACTACTTCATGATGATCGTCGGCGTCTACGCCACCCTCGGCGTGTTCCTCATCAATGCGGCGCGCAGCCCGGAAACCAACCTGAGCCTGATCTGGTTCACGGCGTGGTCCAGCGCCGTGCACGCCGCGATCATGACCGTGCAATCCTTCGGCGACGGCCACCTGGGACACCTCTGGGGCGACGTGCTGGCACTGCTTTTCGTGGCCGTGGTGCTGGCGGTGCTCGTGCGGGCGTCGGGGATCAAACAACCGCCCGGCGATCGCTCACGGCTGGCGACGAGGTAACGCTTCGACCCACCGAGGCGCCCAGGGATGCCAGGAAGGCGACCGAGGAGCAGCGTCGGCTGCACGCCACGCTCGGTGCGGGTGGCAGCGACGGCACCCGGGTCCGCGCCGAGGGCTTCCCGGCCCGGCCGGTGGGCTCGCCAGCGTTGGCCTCGACGCTGCGGCAAGGGCAAGGACTGACCGAGGACGCCGAACTCGACAAGGCCTACCGCCAGCTACACGACGATCCCGAACTGGTTCCGGCTGAACGGATCTCATCGGACCCGGTTGTTGCCCTGGTGGACTCCGGGTTGCCCAAGCATTCGCGGGCCGGTATCACCAAGACGACGTCAGGCGCCACGTAGAAGGTTAAGCTCCTGCTCGTGGGCACGAACGTGGTGGCCAACGGGCGGGGCCGCTGGCTGGCGATCGCCGCCTCGGTCGCGGTATCGGCCGCCATGGTCTACGCCCAGAGCACCGAACACCGGTGCTGCGTTCGGCATCCGACGGTCACCGCGGCCGGACCGCCACCCGCAGCGGTGGCCGCGTCGCCCACCGTCGCCCCCGCCGACGCGCCGCGCACCGCCAGTCCCGCGGAGGTGCAATCCCTGGCGGCGAACGCGCCCGCCGCCGCGCAGGACTTCCGGGTCGCACTGCCGCCCGGCGCCGCGCCCGAGCAGGGCCTTCAGGTCAAGACCGTCTGGGCCGCCCGCGCCATCAGCGTGTTGTTTCCGCAGATCAAGACCATCGGCGGCTTCCGGCAGGACCCTTTGAAGTGGCATCCGAACGGGTTGGCCATCGACGTGATGATCCCGAACTATCACAGCCCCGAGGGCATCGAACTCGGCAACGAAATCGCCGGATACGCCCTGGCGAACGCCCAGCGATGGGGAATCCTCCACGTGATCTGGCGGCAGAAGTTGTACCCGGGCATCGGCGCGCCGAGCTGGACCGCGGATTACGGCTCGGAAACGCTCAACCACTACGACCACGTCCACATTGCCACCGACGGCGGCGGATACCCGACCGGTCACGAAACGTATTACATCGGCTCGATGAGCCCCCAGCCGCCGGCGTGATCGGTTCCTGCACGTCAGCGGCGGCTACACCACCGATCTCGGCGATGCGGGGCGCCGGCACACCACGTGGCTGGAACAACATGCCACGAATAGGCGACTATTGATACGTGGACTGTGACGTCGCCCGCGAGGCCCTGTCGGCCCGGATCGACGGCGAGCGGGAACCCGTCCCCGCTCGCCGGGTCGACGAGCATCTCGCGTCGTGTCCCGGCTGCCGCGAATGGCATTGCCGAGCCGTCGAGCAGACCCAGCAGTTGCGTCGGCTCGTCGGCCGTTCGCAAGTCGTCGCTGCGCCCGAGCCGCGCGACCGATCGCCGGCCCGGGCACCCGTTCGGGCGTGGGCGACTGCGAGAGGGCTGCAGTGGGCGCTCGGCGTGGTCGGCGTGATTCAGCTCGGTTTGGCCACCGCGCAAGGGTTCGGCGCTGATGTGGGAATGCCGGCCCGGGGGCAGGACGGGATGGCGAGTGGACATCTGCTCAACGAGTCGACGGCATGGTCGGCCGCGCTGGGCGTGGCGATGATCGTTGCGGCGTTGCGTCCGGCAGCCGCATCCGGGCTGGCCGCGGTCCTGGCGGTATTCAGCCTGGTTCTGGCGGGATTCGTGATCAACGACCTGACCTCGGGTGCGGTGACCCTCGTGCGGATCCTGACCCACCTGCCGGTCGTGGTCGGCACCGCATTGGCGCTGCTCATCTGGCGCGCAGCACGTCGAACCGAGCCCAGTCCCCGGTCGGGCGCCGTGCCGGCACCGGACGACGATCTCGTGTTACCCGCGAACGCCACTCGGGGGCGCCGCCGCGGGCATCTCTACCCGACGGACGGCTCCGCGGCCTGAAGCGTCGCCATGGCCCACAGCGATTTCGGGCAGCCGCGACTTTGCTACTACCAAAACTCGTAGACTGGGCGTTGAATTTGCCGGGCGGCGGAAGGCGACGACGATGGGCTCGAGTCGGGCAGCCTCACGGCGCACGGGCGGATTCGTGTTACTTGCCGGTTATCTCGCCGTGGCGGGCGCGACCGCCGGCTACGCGGTGGCATCAGGAGGCCGGCGTTTCGTCGCGACGGGTGACTCGTTTCCGGGATGGTTGACCGCCCTGGCCGAGACGGTCGGCTATTTCACCGCCACGCTGGCCGGGGCGCTGGTCATCGGCACGCTCGTCTACGTCGTGACGACGGCACACCCCGACGACCGCGGCGTCCTCGACGCCGACTCGTTCGGTCGCCACCGTTTTGCCGAGCGGGTGTCGTTGGTGTGGCTGGCCTCCGCGGCGGCGATGATCCCGATCCAGGCGGCTGACGACTCGGGCATCGCGGTTTCCCGGCTGGCCGACCCCGAAGCGCTTCGCGTCGCCCTCGGCGCCTCGGAGATGGCGCGGGGCTGGATCGCCGTTGCCGTATTTTCCGGTGTCACCGCGTTGGCGCTGCGGCTCACCGTGCGCTGGGTGTGGCATGTCGTGCTGCTGATTCCCTCGCTGATCGGCGTGATCGCCGTGCCCGTCAGCGGCAACGCCGGGCAGGGGCCCAACCACGACTACGCGACCAGCTCGGTGATCGTCTTCGCGGTTGCCCTCGGTGTGCTCACCGGCGTGAAGGTCTGCGCGATGCTGGCGCCACCGAGCAGCCCGCTGCAGCGGCGAGTGTTGCTGCTCGAACTGACCAGCGGGGCCGTGGCGCTGCTCTACGGCGCGCTACTGCTGCGGGTGATGCTGCCCCCGACCTCGCTGACCGGCTCCGACTACGGGCGGCTGGCAATGCTGGGCGCGGNCGCGCTGGCCCTGGTCTGGCTCGGCGACCTGGCAGCCCTCATCGGCGGGCGGGCCGGCCGCCTGCACTCGGGCCGCGGGACTGCTGCGGCAAGTGCGCTGGCGACCATCACGGCGGTGGCGGCAATGTCTGCCATGGCGGTCCAGACCGCACCGGGGCTGCTGGCGCACAAGTTCACCGTGTGGGACGTCTTTCTCGGCTATGAGCTACCCCGCCCGCCGAGCGCGTTGCGGCTGGTGACGTTCTGGAGATTCGACACATTCCTGGGCACCGCGGCGCTCGTCCTGGCCGTGCTCTACGTGGCCGGCGTGGTGCGCCTGCGGCGGCGCGGCGACACCTGGCCTCCGGGACGCACGGTCGCCTGGCTGATCGGCTGTCTGGCGCTGGTGTTCGTGACGGGGTCGGGTGTCCGGGCTTACGGCTCGGCGATGTTCAGCGTTCACATGGTCGAGCACATGGCCGACAACATGTTCGTTCCGGTGTTCCTGGTGCTGGGGGCACCCGTCACCCTCGCGTTGCGAGCGCTCCCGGCCGCAGGCGGCGGTCATCCGCCCGGCCCGCGCGAATGGCTGGTGTGGCTCGTGCATTCACCGGTGACACGGTTCATCTCGCACCCGGTCACCGCCTTCGTGCTCTTCGTCGGCTCCCTGTACGTCGTCTACTTCACGCCGATGTTCGACACGCTGGTCCGGTATCACTGGGGCCACGAGTTCATGAGCGCCCACTTTCTGATCACGGGATACCTGTTCTTCTGGGGCATCATCGGCGTCGATCCGGGTCCGCGCCGGCTACCGTTCATCGGCCGTCTGGGTGTGCTGTTCGCGGTGATGCCGTTTCACGCGTTCTTCGGTATCGCGCTGATGACGATGACGTCGACGGTGGGCGGNAGGTTCTACTCGTATGTCGACCTGCCGTGGCTGTCCAGCGTCGTCGCCGACCAACACATGGGTGGGGCGATCGCCTGGGGCTCGAGCGAATTACCCATTCTGGTGGTGATCATCGCACTGGTGACGCAGTGGGCGCAGCAGGATCGGCGCGCCGCGTCGCGGGCCGATCGTCACGCCGAGGCGTCCTACGACGACGACCTCGACGCCTACAACGCGATGCTCAAAGAGCTGTCGCGGTCCCGCCGCTGACCGCGGGTTCGTCGGTTGCGCCGTGGTCGTCGCTTGGCTCGTGGGACAAGCCGATGTTGCGCAGCCGCAGGCTGTTGGACACCACGAAAAACGACGAGAACGCCATCGCCGCGCCCGCGATGAGCGGATTCAGCAGCCCGGCGGCGGCGATCGGTATCGCGGCGATGTTGTACCCGAAGGCCCACACCATGTTGATCCTGATGGTCCGCAGGGTGGCCCGGGCGAGATCGAGCGCCTGCGGCACGATGTCGAGGCTGTCGCGGACCAGGATGATGTCGGCGGCCCCGATCGCCACGTCGGTACCGCGTCCGATGGCCAGCCCCAGATCCGCCGACGCCAGCGCGGGCCCGTCGTTGATGCCGTCACCGACCATCGCGACGACCCGGCCACGGTCCCGCAATTGCTGGATGACATCGACCTTGCCCTCGGGCAGCACCTCGGCGATCACCTCGTCGATGCCCACCTGCGCGGCCACCGCGCCCGCGGCGGCCGCGTTGTCGCCGGTGAGCAGCAGCGTGCGCAGCCCCCGCCGATGCAGCGCGGCGACCGCTTCGGCCGCGGAATCCCTGACGGCGTCGGCGACCGCGATCGCNCCGCACACCNCGTCGTCGACGGAGACGAAAACCACTGTCTCGCCCCGGCTCTCGCCTTCCCGGCGCGCTCTTTCGGCAGCCAGGGGAACCGGCAGCCGGCGGGACACCCAGGCCGGGCGGCCGACCGTCACCCGACGCTCGCCAACGGTCCCGGTGACTCCCCGCCCGGCGCTCGCCGCGAAGTCGGCAACCGGCAGGCGGTCGTCGGTGCCCGCCACGATCGCCGTCGCGACGGCATGCTCGG
>JGI24721J26819_10002427_pt1 | contig 20649 bp, 17 predicted proteins | sample YelNatPaOPGAMG01_FD_26819 | JGI IMG/M metagenome (IMG submission 26819) | reverse complement strand
GAAGCACACAACTTGGCTTTCGCAATGAAGACGCCATACTACAAGAATGAGCTTGCAGCAGAAGAGGGCTGGATGCTCTTCCAAGAGGCAAAGAACATCTGCGATTTCCAAGAAGCGGTTAAAACGGTACAGCCATCCCACAACTTCTACTGGATAGACCGCATGGGAAACATAGGCTACTGGCACGCTGGCACATTCCCAATAAAGCCAACAACAGGCAAGGATGGGAGACTCATCGATGATAGACTGCCATTATGGGGAACAGGCGAAGAAGAATGGGTTGGACTCACTGGTTTTGAGGAAATGCCCAAATGCATTAACCCCAAGCAAGGCTGGCTTGCCAACTGGAACAACAAGCCAATAGCAAACTGGCCCTACGCAGAATCAGACGCACAATGGGGCCAAGGCCACCGCGTCAAAAGAATAATGGACCTTTTAGCCGCAAAAGACAAGTTTTCCTTCGAAGACGTGAACCTTATTAACATAGATGCCGGATACAACCACATTCCAGGAATGAACTTCCTTCATTACCTAATAGAAGCAGCTGAAGAAGCAGCCCCAAGCAACCCTGATGTTGCAGAAGCGCTTCCTTACCTTAAAGCATGGAACCACCACTACAATGACTTTTTAGACCCGAAATGGCCTAATTCTGCTGCTACATACGACGACCCTGGCCTCACAATCTTCGAAGAATGGTACAAAAGGATAATTGCCGCAGTGTTTGCCGATGATATTCCAGCTTCAATTATGAAAGTGCGAGAGTGGCAGTCCAGCACGCTGATCCATGTATTTGATGGACTAGACTCTAAACTGCCCCTATCTTACGACTACCTTAACGGAGCAAATAGAAACGCTGTTATTATAGGAGTACTAAAGGATGCTCTCGCTTATCTAAATTCTACAATCGGACCAGAAATATCTACATGGCTTACTCCAGTTAATAAGGTAAAATTCAGTCAGTTGGGAGCTTTGCCAGCGCCCACCATGCATTATATGAACCGTGGCACTTACAACCATATTGCGGAAATGCCCAGATGGAACTGGCTTAAACCGCCAAAAGCAGTAAATGTTATACCGCCGGGCCAAAGTGGATTCATACACCTTGTAGACAGTACAATTGTCGTCAGCCCCCATGCTTACGATCAACTACCCCTCTACGAAACGTGGACCTACAAACCTGTTTTACTCAGATTTTCAAACATCTGGGAGGTACGGGAATCCGTAACGGTTCTACTATACATCAAGTAGCAAAGATTCAGAAAACCGCACATTGCACATCCCACTTTTCTTTTATTCTTAGAGTAACAGAGCATATACTTGTTAATAGTTCTCATAAACGTGTATTTGTCATAAACGCCAAATATTTTTTACTGTTTCTCGTAAATTGAATAGAAAACACAATCTCACGATCTCCTTTTTTCTGTTTTCTATTTTCGAATCCAGAAAGGGTAAACTTTTGTCTGCATCAGGAATCCGCAGACTTTTACTAAATGTGCAAGCCTTTCAGGGCTGACTCCCCTCACTTCTTTGGCATAAGCCTCTCTTCTCACGAATGGAATGTGGAGGTGGGTTTTGAATATGTCTGCGACTTCGAGGGCACCAAACTCTTCAGAAAACGCAAATAATAAAGGTCAACTTTCCCCCGGCAGTATGGGGGTTCATCCTAAAAGCCGGGGATGGGAGTTGAACCCACATATAGCGGCTCTGCAGGCCGCCGCCTGAACCGTTCGGCCACCCCGGCACCATAAAACTTGTTTAAAACCTAATAAATATTTGTTTAGTCTAAGCCAAGTTTCTTGCTTATTTTGTTGTAAACCGCCAAAGCCGATTTTTCGTTATCAACGTTTTTTATAAGCATTCGTCCACTGTTGAAAAGGCTGATTTCATAATTTTTATAGTCAAAAACTATTGCTAAAGAGGATTTTATTCTTACTCTGAAATGCCGTTTAACTGCTTCATAAATTTCGTTAAGGTTTAGTTTTAATGGTTTTTCAGGGTTTATGTTTGCAGTTTTTTGTCCGCATAACCAAACAAGTTTCTCTTTCACTTTTGAAGCAGATGTTATGCTTTGGCATGCGGGGCAATTTTTCCTTTTAAAAATATCTATAGTGATGAAGTACATGTCACTAAAATCGCAAATCATAAGCTTACTCTTCAAAACAGAACCTATTCCAGCTAGAAGCTTTATGGTTTCCATAGCTTGCATCGTTCCAATAATACCAGGCGTTGCTCCCAGTACACCACGCACATCACATGTCAATAAATCATTATCATGAATGTTTGGAAAAACACATTCTAAACATGGAGTTTCCGGTGTAGCAAAAACTGCAAGATTTCCTTCAATTCCTATTGCTGCTCCAAAAACATAGGGAATTCCAAGCTTTATACATGCACGATTAACCAAATAGCGTGTTCGCATGTTATCTAAACCGTCAACTACACAATCCATGCCGGACAATAGCGTTTCAACATTATTCGCATTCAAATTTTCTGGAATAGGCTCAACTTTAACTAAAGGATTAGTTCGCATCAACCTATTCGCTGAAACCTCAACTTTNGGATAGCCAAGATCATCAAGGCTGTANAAAACTTGCCTNTGCAAATTATTCAATTCAACCATATCCTGATCAATTAAGCGTAAATGCCCAACACCTGCAAGAGCCAAATAAAGTGATGATGCTGTTCCAAGCCCGCCAAGCCCAATAACTGCAACCTTTGAGCGTGCAAGCTTTCTCTGTCCTTTGCTGCCAAGTTCTTTCAGAATGGTTTGACGACTATAAAATTCTTCGTCCATGGATTTCTTTTTAGTATTAGACATTTAAACTGCTCCATGTTTAATTGCTTTAATCAGTCTTATATCTGCCTTTTTTCAAAAACTGCCTCTCATAAATTTCCTTAACCCTTTGCACTGTATCTGCCTCTTCAGGCGCCTTTTCTTCTCTTATGCGACTTATTCTTGCAAAACGCAAAGCCATGCCACACTTGTATTTTGGACTTCTCTGAATCTCGTTATAAGTCACTTCAACGACAATTTTGGGAATGACAACAANTCTCCTATNNGCTTCTTCTATAGTTAATTCCTTTAGCTGCCTCGTCATCTCAATTATTTCCGCATCTGTTAAACCCTTAAAAGTTTTGCCAACAGTCAAAAATTCACCAGTATCAACATCACGTGCAGCCAAATAATAATCAGAAAGCCACTCATGTCTACGCCCATAACCATACTCAGCCGCAACAATAACCAAATCTAACGGTTCAAGAACAGGCTTTATCTTAAGCCAATGTTTCCCACGGGTACCAGGCGTATATAGACTGTCGAGTTTTTTAGCCATCAGCCCCTCATGTCCAGAATCTATTGCTTCCTTTAGAAACTGCTCTGCTTCTTCAATCTTATTTGTAACCAATTGGCTTGTTAGCGGTATTTCCCCAGCCTTTTCAGCTAAGATTTGTCTTCGCTGCAAATACGGAACAGCGATTAGGCTTTCGCCATCAAGGTATAGAACATCAAATAGGTAGAGTTTCACAGGAATCTTTTCAATCATATCTTCTATCGCATGAACTCTCTTGAATCTCCGCATCAAGTGCTGAAAAGGAACTGGAAAGCCAACATCATCAACAGCGATAACCTCACCTTCCAGTATCGCTTCTTTCGCCTTCACGTTTTTTCTCGCCATTTCAACGATTTCAGGTAAACTTTCAGTGACATCTGTCAGCCTTCTACTGAAAATTCTAACTTCATCCTTGAGCTTGTGAATCTGAACTCTTGCTCCGTCTAACTTGTATTCGAAGGCGGTTTTACCATCATGCTCCTTCAACGCCTCAGNGGCGTCATTTGCCATCTGAGCCAACATAAGTCCAACAGGTCTGAAAACCTTGAAACCTATTTTTAACAAGCCTTCCTTTCCTTCCATTTTAGCTATGGCAGCAACCTCACCTACATCGCCTATAGTCATGGTTGCCTTCTGCACAACTTCTAATGGAATTTGAAAAGCTTTCGAAATCGCCTGCTCCATTAACCCCTCATGAAAACCTGTTCGCATTTCACCAACGAAAAGTTTAACTAGATATTTGGCTTCAATTGGTGAGGCTAGACTTAAGAGAGTTTCTATTATGCGTTCTTTCTTTTCTTTTGAACCACACCCAATGGTTTCAGCAATAGCCTCTAAACTGCGTCTAACTTCAGCTACAGTTAATTTTCTTTCAAAAAGTGTCGCTTGCTTCTTGATTTTACTATCTTCAAAAATCGTTTTTGTAGCTGAACCAACATCGCCAGTTTTACTAAAAGTCTCTATGAATATGCTCCATTTAACTCCTGTTATGTGCTTTATGATTTCGCTCAAAGTCGCCCAGCTAATCTCAAGAGTTTGTCGGCTCCATCTTGGGAGGGGTCTTCCAAGAATCATTAACGTCGCAGACTCAACCTCGCGCGCTTCCAAACTTTTTAAAAATTCTGCAACAAGATCTACCATGACAAGTCGCTTACTTGTAGCTTCAAGTTTTTCACACAATTCTGCTATTGCATTGAAGGATGTGGTCATCACATTAACCTTTAAACGTCTTAATCTCAGTATTTAACTTGAGAAATATAACGATATTTAAAAAAATGAAACTTAAAGAGGTGGACAATTTGAGCGTTAAGGGAGGAGTTGAAGATCTAAAAAGAGCGGTTCTTGATCAAGGATTATGCACTGTTTGTGGTGCTTGCGTAAACCTCTGTCCATACATAGACATGGTTGGAGGAAAAACAGTCATAACTGAGTTTTGCGGTTTAAAAGAAGGAAAATGCTATGCTTTCTGTCCGAGAACACACATTGAGATCCCATCACTTGATGAAAGGATATTTGGTTCTTGCAGGCAAGACCTTGCAGTGGGCTACAACAAGTCAATTTTGAAGGCAAGGGCAAAGGATCCAGAAATAAGCTCAGTTGCTCAATACGGCGGCGTAGTTTCGGCTCTGATGACTTATGCGTTGGAAAGCGGAGAGATAGATGCCGCTGTCTTAGCAAAATCTCATGATGGGATTAGTCCCGAACCAGCCATAGCACGGAACTGGAAAGAAGTGCTTGAATGTTCACGGTCCAAGTATCTAGTGTGCCCTACAGTTTCGGGTGTTGTCAAAGCGTTAAAGCAAGAAACTGGAAACATAGGATTTGTAGGTACTCCTTGTCAAGTAACAGCCGTTAGGAAGATGCAATTATCAAATTTGGATGCTGAAACAAACAGAATAAAACTTGCAATAGGACTCTTCTGCACGTGGACTCTTTCACCAGATGCCAGATGGTTTCTTAAGGACATGGTCAGCAATGCAGAAGTAGTAAAGTTAGATGTACCTCCTCCACCAGCGAACATTTTTGTTATACAAACCGAGAACAAAAAATTTGAAGTTCCATTAAACGAACTGAGGAAGTTCATAATGCCATCATGTAACGTGTGTTTCGACATGACAAACGAATTTGCGGACATTTCGGTTGGAACCGTAGAGGGGGAGGAAAATTGGAATACAGTTATTGTTAGGACAAAAGAAGGCGAAAAAATTTTGCAAGCCATCATAAATGCGGAAGTTATTGAAACAAAACCATTAGAAAAAGAGAGGTTCGCTCACTTGTGCGAAGCTTCCTTGATGAGGAAGAAGAGGGTACTCACTGAAACGGAAACTGGCAAAGCGTCTTACCTAATCGTAAGAGACGAAGATAAATCAAAAATAGTTCATGAAATAGGAGGTTCTTGAAAAAATGTTCAACGTTGGAGTAGATGAACCAGATAAAAGAACGCTCATGATGGGAAACGAAGCAATCGCAAGGGGAGCCCTTGAAGCTGGAGTAAACTTCTGCTCTGGTTATCCAGGGAACCCAGCCTCCGAAATTTTGGAAACTCTGCTTAAAGTGTCTGAGAAATTTGGCATTTATGTTGAATGGTCTGTGAATGAAATTGTTGCTCTTGAAGCGGCGGGGGCTGCCGCAGCTACAGGTTTGAGAGCGTTAACAGCTATGAAAAATCTTGGAGCTGATGTCTGCGCTGACTTTTTAATGACGGCTAATTTGTCAGGCACGAGAGGAGGTTTCGTGTTAGTCACTGGTGATGATCCGTTTGCTCACTCAACCACAACTGAACTGGACACTCGCAACTATGCAAGGTTCGCAGATATCCCATTGTTGGAACCGGCAAGCATCCAAGAAGCAAAAGACATGACGAAATTTGCTTTCGATCTTTCTGAAGAGTTAGGGGTTATTTGCATGGTGCGAACAGTCACTAGACTTTCGCATTCAAGAGGTGTAATGACGCTTGGACCAATATCACAGAAGAAGAGGGTGGCTGAATTCAGCTCACAAGACATGTGGACTTCGGGTTCATCTTCAATTGCATGTATGTTTCACAGCGTTTTACATGATAAGATGGTGAGAGCCCGGGAAAAGTTTGAGGAATCAAAATTCAACTGGTACGTAGGTAAAGAAGACTCTGATTTTATAATCATTACTTCAGGAACCGGCTGGTTATACTCGCTAGAGGCAGTTAGGCTGTTGGGGCTTAAAGACAAAGTGGGAATATTAAAGCTTGGAACGACATGGCCTCTTCCAGAAAAGCTTGTGGCAAGTCATTTAAAACATGCGAAAAATGTCTTGTTTGTAGAAGAGATAGATCCCTTTCTTGAACAGAACGTCAAAATGCTGGCGGCAGAACTGATAGCTGAAGGTATTAATCCGATAAGGTTCTATGGGAAAAAGTCGAATCATTTGCGCAGCGAGTTTGGCGCGGGAACCGGCGAGATAGATGTGGACACAGTGATAAGGGCGTTAGCGGAAATAAGAAATTTGGAATATTCTCCTAGAGAAGAGGAATATGCGGAAAAGGTGTTAAAGGCGTTAGGCTCCTACGTACCCGCAAGGTCGATGGGCTTTTGTGCAGGATGCCCGCATAGAGCATCTTTTTGGGCGATAAAGAAGGCTTTGAAATGGGATGGGCGAGATGGAATTGTAACAGGTGACATTGGATGCTACAGCCTTGGGCTCTTGTCAACGGGATTCTTTGTTGAAAGAACCTTACATTGTATGGGAGCTGGCATAGGAACCGCAAATGGTTTTGGAAATCTAGCTAAATTCGGTCTAGATAAACCAGTGATAGCTATTTCTGGAGACTCAACCTTTTATCATGCTTGTATACCTGCGCTAATAAATGCCAAATGGAATGGTGCAAATGTTTTATATGTAATTTTGGACAACAGCACAACNGCAATGACTGGACATCAACCTCATCCAGGCAGCGGGGTTAATGCTTTAGGCAGTTCTTCTCAAAAGATTTCAATAGAAGACATTTGCAAAGGCATTGGTGTTGAAGTGAGGGTGCAAGATCCCTTCATTTTAGAAGATGCAGTTCAAAACCTTTACGAAATGCTTCAAACCAAAGGAACGAAAGTTATGATTTTCAGGCATGAATGCTACCTTACTGAATCTAAAAGAAAGGAGAAAAAATCGAAAGTCTTTGTGAATCAGGATAAGTGTATAGGCGACGAATGCGGTTGCGTAAGATTCTGCACGCGAGTTTTCAGATGTCCAGGAAATATATGGGACTATACAAAGGGAAAAGCAAAGATAGATGAGGCTGTCTGCGTTGGATGCGGACTCTGCGCAGACCTCTGCCCAGCAGGAGCCATAATAGTTGAAAAGGTGAGATAAAATGCGAATGAAAGAGGATCCATTAAATATAATCATAACGGGTGTCGGAGGACAGGGAAACATCCAAGCCTCGTTAATAATAGCTTCTGTAGCAGTGCGGGATGGATTATATGTTTCAGTTGGAGAAACCTATGGAGCATCCCAGCGCGGAGGCATCGTTATGAGCCATGTTCGACTTTCTGAGGAAACCCAATACGGACCTTTAATACCAAAGGGAAAAGCCCACATAATTCTGGGCTTCGAGCCCGTAGAATCTCTGCGCACAATTAGCGATTTTGGCAACAAAGAAACTAGGGCAATAATCAATCCAAGACCAATCTACCCCATAGATGTTCTCTCAGGCGAATCGACTTATCCACCTATAAACAACATTTTGAGCGCCATCAAGGAACTGGTGCACAGTCTATATGTTGTTGAGGCAACAGAACTGGCAAAGGAGGCTGGCGATACGCTTATGCAAAACATCGTTATGGTAGGATGCCTACTGGCTTCGGGTTTCACTCCTTTAAAAATTGAAACTGCAACGGAAGTAATCAAAGAAATCTTTGCAGAAAGAAATCTTGAAATGAATCTAAAGGCTTTTGAGTTAGGAGTAGGAGAAATCATAAAAACTAGACCTTTTTAGAGAACTTTTCCAGGATTTAGTATGTTGTTTGGGTCGAAGGCTTTCTTTATCCTTCTCATAAGCTCCACCTTTGCCTTGTCTTCCAACCCTAGAAAGAACCCTCTTTTTTCAGAGCCAATACCATGTTCGGCGGAAATGGTTCCCCCCAATGCTTTTCCAGCTTTATAAATCTCCCAAAGTATCATGGAAAGCCTATCAGCATCTTGCTCCAAAATGGCTAAATGAACGTTCCCGTCTCCAGCATGTCCAGCGCTTCCAATAGTCGTGCCATATTTCGCAGCTATCTCATAAACGTTTTTTACAAATTTTGGAATTTCACCGCGAGGAACCACCACGTCTACTAAATCTGTGGCACCTGCATCTTTTGCAGCATAATGAGCTTTTTCTCTCAATTCCAGCAGTTCTCGTCCAGCCCTCTCAGTAGGAGGAATGAACACGTCAATCGCATCATGCTTAGCGCAGACGTTACTGATGAACTCAGCATCTCTAAACGCTTCTTCAGAATTTTTTCCCTCAACAACAATGAGGAGAAATGCTTCTGCTTTATCACGCACATCTTCACTTATGGGAACTTTTATTCCTGCATAATTCTCCATAGCATTAAGCCCAAGTCTTTCTAGAAATTCGATTGTTACTGGAATTACTCCAGATTTGAGTATAGCTGGAACAGTGTTTATTCCATCTTCAAGGTCTTTGAAAGGAACAAAAAGTGTAGTTGTAGCCTTTGGACGCGGAAGAAGCCTCAATATCACTTTAGTTACAACTGCTAAGGTCCCCTCAGAGCCTACAATCAATTGTGTCAAATCATAACCAGTTGAAACTTTCACATATTTTCCACCTATTTGAATTATTTCCCCAGTAGGCAATACGGCTTCCAATCCTAGGACAAAATGCCTAGTTACTCCGTACTTAACTGCACTCATTCCTCCAGCATTTGTAGCGACATTACCTCCAATGGAGGCGCTTTCCTCCCCTAGATAAATTGGATAGTACAGTCCATGTGCCTCAACAACCTTGTAAAAATCTGCCAAAGTCACGCCAGCCTCAACCACTGCCACAAAATTTTCTTCGTCAATTTCCAAGATTTTATCCATCCTTTCCAAAGACAGAAGTATCCCTTCAGAAGAAGCCACACAACCGCCACATTCACCGGTTCCTCCGCCTCTTGGCGTAATTGGAATCTTCTCCGCATTGGCCAAGCACAATATCTTTGCTACCTCTTCTGTGTTTCCTGGTTTTACTACCATTTTTGGTAAACAAGGCTTTATGGTGAGCGATTCATCATGCCAATACTTTTCCTCTACTTCATCGCCAGTAAGAACATTCTCTTTTCCAACAATTGCCCTTAGCTTTTCCACAACTGTATTCATCATGACCATCTCTAGAAAGACATTCAAAAAAATCTTATAATAATTGTGGAGCATGCACTTCTTTAACTGAAATAACAATTAGATGTTGGAGAAATTACTTTCAGTAATGACGAAAAAAGGGTTAATGGACTAGTCCTTTTGCCTAGAATGTGGATTCTAGTTTTGTTTTCACTTCTTTTATTTTCTTTTCCATTTCCTTGACTTTCGCCTTCTTATTCATTGCTGTATAGCAGTCTCTTGCATATTCCAATGCACTTACTCCGAATCTGTCAAATCCTTTGCTGAAAGATAATTCTGCGGATTTCAAGAAATGCTCAACAGCAGTTTCATAATCTTTAAGTGTGTAAGCNCATTCNCCCGCCTTATAGAGCATAGATGTAGCATCAAAAAAGTTGTTCACTTTCTTATACAGTTCTGCAGCTCTTAAGAAAATTTCCTTCGCTTCCTTGTACTTACCTGCATCGCAAAGAGTATTTGCGTCTTTATGCAGTTTTACGGGGTCTTCTTTCACTTTCTCTTGACTCATAATGGTCAACTCACATTTTGCTATTTATCAGCATAAAACTCACATTTAGACTTTCCCATTTCAAACAGTAATGAATCACATGCGGGAAGATTTAAACATTAAAAAACATCACATAATCTGGAGAGATCTGTTTGAAAATTTGCGATGCACATGTTCATCTGGGAAAATCTGGACCTTGGCAACCGTTCATTAATCCAACAATCTATGTGGACAAGCTTATCAGCCTCTTTGACAAATACAACGTAGAAAGGGCAATTGTCTTCCCAAACCCAAACGTGGGCGATAAATATCCTGAAATGAACGATTACATTGCAGAATGCGTAAAGAAATATCCGAAGCGCCTGGTTGGATTTGGACGTGTTGACCCGAGAAGAGAAGATGCAATAAAAGAGTTAAAGCGAATAAAAGACAGCTTAGGCTTAAATGGACTTAAGCTGCATCCATTTGTAGAATGCTTCCGACCAGACCACCCATTCTTCAACAAATTCTTCGAAAAAACAAATGAATTACAACTTCCAATACTATTCCATTCAGGCGATGGTTTCTCTTCACCAGGACTAATCTTAAAAATTGCCAAAAGACATCCAAAATTGCCCATAATTCTTGGTCACCTAAAAGAATCAGCCATAAACGCCCTAAAGGAATGCAAGAATATTTATGTTGAAACTTCTGGCACTCTGCCAGATTTTATTGAACTTGCAGTAGGTATAGATGAGGGCAGAAATTTCTCAAAAAGTCAGGAGGAAAATTTTCTTTGAAAACTTCCAGAAAATGTTTAGCTAAAACCAACGAGCTGAAACCTTAATTTAATGGAGTAAAATCATGACTCTCAAATGCGTTAAATGTGGCTCAAAATTTTCGCGTTTTCCTCTGCAGAGTAAATGTGAAAAGTGTGGAGGAGTATTAGAATACGCGTTTGATTTGCCAAAAAAGAGCAAAATCAAGTTTCCGGGTCAAATGCGATTTTGGAGGTATAGGCCTTTACTCCCACCAGTGCAGCATGTGATAAGCCTAGGCGAGGGAGGAACACCGCTTCACAAGGTGGAAAGACTAGCAAAAAGTATGGGCTTAAAGAATTTGTATTTAAAGGATGAAACCCGAAACCCCACAAACTCTTATAGAGATCGTGCAGCGGCTCTTCTAACGTCAAATGCGATGGACCTTAAATATGGCACGTTAGTCTGTGCAACCAACGGAAATTTGGGCGCTTCTCTAGCTGCATATTCTGCAAAGGCTGGGTTAATCTGCCATGTGATTGTGCCGAAAATTGTTGATGTTGGAAAACTGGCTCAAATGCTTGCTTACGACGCTATTATTGAAGAGTCTGGAGAGATTCTTGACGATTCTATACGCAAAGCTGAGGCTCTAGCGAAGGAAACTGGCTGGTATCAAGCAACTTCGGAGCTGAATCCTCTTGCAATTGAAGCGCAGAAAACGATTTCATACGAGGTGTATGAGCAGTTTGGTGTTCCAGAATGGTTTGTGGTTCCGATGGGAAGCGGCGGAACCATTTATTCAATTTGGAAAGGTTTCCAAGAGCTTAAGCAGCTTAGAATGACCCGCTCTTTGCCACGGATGGTTGGCGTCCAACCAGAAGGATGCGCATCCATAGTTAACGCATTGTCTAAAGGTCGGTCTAAACTGGTGAAATCGCTGACTCCTTCCACTCGGGCGCTTGCTATTTTAGTGGCTGAACCACTGCAAGGCGAACTAGCCATAAAAGCACTGAGGGAGTCGAATGGTTTGGCTTTGACTGTTTCTGACTCAGAAATTTTTGCGGCAGAGCTTCAGATAGCCAAACTTGAGGGGATGTTCGCGGAACCAGCAAGTTCAGCCACAATAGCTGGTTTAAAAAAGCTTGTTAATAATGGGAAAATAGGCGAAGATGACAATGTTGTTTGTCTCATCACTGGAAGCGGACTTAAAGCCACAGACGTACTTCAAGCCTTAACTAAGAAACAAAAAACAACAGTTCTAGGCTTGGAAATAAGCACGAAAGAGAAAATACTGCGAATTCTAAGCAAAAAAGACACATACGGCTATGATTTGTGGCAAAAACTTGGAAAAACCATGACGAGAGCAGCTATATACCAGCATCTGAAGGAACTCTCAGAGAAAGGACTGATATTAGCCTACCCAAAAGATGGAAAGAAGTTTTTTAGAATAACGGAACGCGGTGGAAAGGTTTTGCTTGCAATTGAGGAACTGAAACTTCTTTATTGAAACTTGTGGAAAAACTAATATAGTATAGTTGCAACTATACTATTCTTCAGGACGGTGCACTATGAAGAAAAGAGAAAATTCCACAAATGTGGCTGTGAGCCTCGCAATGGCAGCCGTTTTCGCTACTCTTGTATGCATAGCCACTATAATTTTTCGAATTGAGGTTCCAGCAACATCTGGATACTTTAACATAGGTGAAACAATAATCTACGTTACTGCACTACTTTTCGGTCCGCTAGTAGGTGCTTTTGCCGGCGGTTTAGGTTCAGCGATAGCTGACATGATAGGTTATCCTGTCTTCGCTCCTGGGACATTGATAATAAAAGGTTTCGAAGGGGCAATTGTGGGATTTTTGAATAAAAAGATGTTTACGAAAACTTCAAAGTTCAATTGGAGAATTTTTACCACCGTTTTAGGAGTGATTGTAGGTGCACTACTTGCAATAACTGGTTCCATCTATTATCACGGAGATGTGAATCTATACTTAGGCATTCCTCCGCCGACAAATCCTACTCTGACAATTTTTGTCTTTCCTGAGGTTTGGTATTTTCTAGGCGGAATTGTTGCTATTGCTATCGTTTTTATAGGCTTCAAAATTGAACCAGAACTCGGGCGAGCCATTCTTTCCACAATTGCTGGAGGCTTGGAAATGGTAGCTGGATATTTCCTGTATGAACAACTAGTCCTCAGCAACCCAGCAGCTATCGTAGAGGTTGCGCCAAACATTGGACAAATGCTTATTGGATTAATAGTTGCAATACCCATCGTAAAAATTGTTTTGCGAAGCCTCCCACAGCTTAAGAGTTAAAAAGGCAATGGTGTTTGAGAGGATTTGAAATGAGACTGCCTTCAGGAAAACTCCCCCTAAACATCTTGAAAGAAGTTATCTTTAAAAATCTGGGCGTAAAACGTAAAGAGGTTGTTTTAGGTCCTGCTGCTGGATTTGACGGCGCTGTGATAAATATAGGGAATAGCTCTCTAATCGTTTCAGTTGACCCAATTACTGGGGCGATAGAGCACATTGGCTGGCTTGCCGTAAACATTAATGCAAACGACATCGCCACCTTCGGTGTGGAACCAGCCTTCTTCCTCTCATGTATTTTACTTCCCGAAAACGCGAACAGGGAAATTGTTGAAACAATATCCGCTCAAATGGATGAGGCTGCCAAAAAATTAGGTATAGCCATTGTCGGAGGACACTGTGAAGTAACCCCTGGACTGACTAATCCAATAGTTGTAGGATGCGCCATGGGCTTAACAGAAAAAGGAAACTACGTGACTGCGGGAGGAGCTAAACTAGGAGACAAGCTCATATTAACCAAGAGTGTAGGGATTGAAGGGACAGCCATTCTCGCATCGGATAGAGAAGAACTGTTAAAGAAATCTATTACATCATCGATGGTGGAAAACGCAAAGAAATTTTTCAACCAAATAAGCATAGCTAAAGAGGCAATGTTAGCCTTCAAAACTGGAGGAGTCAACGCTATGCATGATCCAACTGAAGGTGGTTTAGCGGGTGGAATTCATGAAATAGCAGATGCTTCAAACCTGGGTGTAAAAATCTTTGAAAAAGAAATTTGCATTCAACCAGAAACCATGAAAATATGCAAATTTTTCAAAATTGACCCTTTACAGCTTATTAGCTCTGGAGCATTGCTTATTTCCGCCAAACCAGAATTTGCAGATAAAATAGTTAAGAAATTGGAACAGAAACAAATACGCTCTTCAATAATTGGCGAATTCTTAAAAAAACCAACTGATCGCCTTCTTGTACAAAAAAACGGAAAAATTCAAGCTTTGCCTAGACCTATATCGGATCATCTTTGGCTAGCTCTTCGATAAAGACCCCTTGACTTTTTGCCCTAAAGGTGCATGTTTTCAGAGTATTCTTTCATATTCTCTAATTCGATGTCGCGCCTCTGTAACAGTTTTTAGGAGATGAAAAATATGAGGTGCAACATTTCGTGCATCATACTTCAAGATCAATTTGGTTATGTTAAATGCGTTGGCAATAAGAGATTTTTCCGCGTTAATAAGTGCGAAATAACCCCTACACTTTATGTTTGCCATTCTGTAAGCGCGGATTCTCTCTATTTCAGTGAAATCTTCTGTTTCAAAAACAGGTTTTATTTCTGTTCCAAAATGGAAGCCTTCAGTCCAGTCTCGAAGAATCTTCGTCTCAGTATTAACCCAATCCCAAGCTCTTGTGCCGGGATAAGGCACAAACAGATTCCATACAGTTTTGTTGAAGTGCATTTTCCTGCAGAGTTGTATAGATGCGATTGTTTTTTTCAGATTATCGCCTGGTAGACCAATTATGAAAGAACCCTCAACTTCTATCTTATATTTGTTAAGGAGGCTGATCGCCCATCGGATGTCGTCAAGCGTCTCCCCCTTTCCAATTCTGTTGAAGACATCATTATCCAAGCTTTCAACTCCTATGCTTACAGCGTTACAACCTGATTCTTTCATTAAAGCGATCAACTCTTCGTCAAGTCTATCAGCCCTAACCCCATTGTAACAAGCCCACTTCATGTTCACTTTATGTTCAATCAAGAGCTGACAGAACTTTTTTGCTCTGCCTAAATCTTGAGTGAAATTGTCATCTATAATTTCAAAACTTTTTGTGCTGTACTTTGACTTTGCAAGCTCCAGTTCCTCTATTAGGCGTTCAGGAGTTCGCCATTTTCATCTTCTTCCAGAAACCTCTCCAGCACAACAATATATGCAGCTATGAGGGCAGCCCCTGCTTGTGACTAGGGGGTAGTGTACAATAATGCCGGTGAAAGAGTCGAAAATTTCATAGTTTGGATTAGGCAGAGAATCTAAGTCGCTAATAAATTGCCTTCTCGGATTAACTACTATCTCTTCACCTTCTCTAAAGATTATTCCCTTAATATCTCGCAAATTTAGGCCGCTTTTTACAGCGTCCATTAGCTCAACTATTGTTTCTTCGCCTTCGCCCATCACGCCTAACTTGAAATTTGCATTTGCCCTGAGAAAAGCATTACCATCTATTGTTATGTGTGTTCCACCGCAAATCAGATCTTTTCTGCCTATAGTTTCGGCAATTCTGCGACTAATCTGAGCAGTTGAAGACTTGACAGAGATGCCAATAACATCAGAATCCCTTATTTTGTTTAATCTTTCTTTGATATTTCGAGTATTATTGTTAAGATCTAATACTCTTACTTGATGGCCTTCCTGAATTAGCGAGGATGCTAGATAGCCTAATCCAGTGTTCAGCCCTTTAACTATTCCTGGAGGATCGATTAAGCAAACCCTCATCTTTTTTCATCTCTTCTAAGTGGAATCTTTCTCGATTGTTTCAATGTATTTTTTATGTCCTCATCAGCTAAAAGGCTTTTAGTAAGATTTGATTAACAAAGATAAAAGAGGTTAAGACTTGGACGTTTCTATTATTATTCCTACATATCAAGAGGAAGGATACATCAAAGAAACGCTTGTTCACTTGGCTAGAGCCAAGTCAGTTGCGGCATTGAAAGGAATTGAAAGTGAAATCCTCATCGTAGACTCTGGACATGATAAAACCTTTGATTTGGCCAAACCAATTACGGACAAGGTCTTCAAGTTTAGAGAACGGGGAGTTTCCAAGGCGAGAAATTTCGGAGCTTCAAAGGCATCTGGGAATATTCTCCTGTTTATGGATGCAGACGTGATCGTGCCAGTGGATCTACTCGAAGAAGTGATAAGAACATTTAAAGACAAGGCAATTGTTGCTGCGATTTCTCGTGTTCAACCTCGCAAATTTGGAGCGCAATCTCTTTCTGCTTCCAAAAAATTATTTTACTTGTTTGATGACATCTTCGTCAAAAATTGTGTAAAACACAAGCTCCTTCTAAGATTCTATAACAGAGGCGATGTCTTAGCAGTCCAGAGAGGCTCTTTCTTTAAAATTAGCGGATTCAACGAAAAACTTGCAACAATGGAAATTACAGAGCTTATACTAAAGCTTTCAGAACTGGGAAAGATTGCACTTTTAAAAACCACAGTTTACGAATCTGTAAGAAGGCTAAAACAATGGGGTGTATTGAAAAGTTATTTGATGTGGTGGAGATACTATGCATCATACTGGTTGTTACAGCGACCATTCAGTAGCACTTACGAGACTGTAAGATAATTTGAACTTTTACTTCTTAATTTAGATGACAGATTCCGACAAACAAAATACGCCGAATAAAAGCCGTATGGCAAAATTAGCTTGGGGATTTTCCTTAAAAAGTCACATTTTATGGCTTCAGAAATGATGTTAATGCTTTCTTTAACGGTCCAAACAATTTTGGGTCTATAATGAATACAATATGGATCATAGCATGGTATCGCTTTATATCCCATTTTGATTATCCAATCCTTGATATAAGCATCTTCAAAAACGTGTAGATTCTCTGGAATACGAATATCTCTGATAGCGTCACGACGAACAAGTAAATCGTGGGTTCCTCCTCTTATCTCAAAGATTTTTCTGGTTGTTTGCAAAAAAATCTTCAATACAGTAGGATTCTGAATAACTGACCATACTTCTATTCCCCATATTGCACCAACATCCTCTTCCATAAACTTTTTTGCCTTATTAAACCAATTATCGCATAATATTACGTCACTATCAACAAACATGAACCAGTCTGTTTTAGCTTCCTTAATACCTATCTGCCTCGCCCTGCCTCTTGTCCCTTTATCCTGAATCAGAACTATGTTATGATGCTTCTCATCAAACTTGTTAAGTATTTCCAAAGTGTCGTCTGTTGAATAACCATCAACTACGATCATGCGATCGACAGGAATATTTTTGTAGATTGACCTTAAGCAGCTCTCAAGTTTCTCCTCGCTGTTCTTTGTTAAGACGACCACATCAATTTTCATTAATACCCCTATTCCATCATAGCCTCCATGCTTTAATCTGATATGTCTAATTAAATCTTGTAACTTAATAATTTGATCGCATCGTATTTTCACTGCAAATTATTGTTGGGCTGTGACATTTTATATAAAACAATTTTCTGACAAATAACAATATCAAATATACTGAATTTGGATAAAGCATAATACTTTGTTGGCGCTATCCCTGAAGCATCGGTGTCGTTATTCATGATACTGGAAAGAAAAACGTTGTCGAAAAGAACAATTCCATTCACAATTATCGGACTCTTAGCTTTCGCATTATACATAATCTTCTTCGTTAACATTAACGAAATGATCGAAAATATAAGGCAAACTAACATTACAATCTTTCTAGTTTCTGTTGCAGTATCGTTATTTGAAATGGCATTTTTTGTGTTAGCATGGCATTATTATCTAAAGCCTCTTTCAGTCACCGTGTCCTTCAAGAAAACTTTTGCATATTCCTACGCAGGTGTATTTATAGATTTGCTCATACCAGCAGAATCTGTTAGTGGTGAAATCGTTAGGATATACTTTATCACTCATGATGGAGTGGATGCTGGAAAGGCGGTAGCCTCAGTTGTGACTCAGCGAATATTTAACACGTTAATCACTGTTAGCGCGCTAGTAATTGGCACTTTGAATTTGCTAATTTGGCATTTTCCTTTTCCAATTTTGATACAAAGCCTAATACTACTTGTTACGGTTGCAACTGCAATTGTTCTTTTGTTCATTATAGTCCTATGCTTCAAGGAAAGTTGGACACAAAAAGCGATTGCCAAGATTATCGATGTTATAGAGCGCATTAGTCGTAGAAGATGGAATCTTGACGTTTGGAGACATGAAGCTAGAAGAGGTATAAGTGCATTTCATGACTCTATGCGAGCTTTCCGTGCAAGCCCTGAAAAACTCATTCTACCCATAGGGTTCTCTATACTGTCATGGTTTTTTGGAATTTCCATATACTACCTAATTTTTACGGCAATGGGGTATACTTTAGACTGGACTACACTTGTCATTGTTTACTGTCTTATCATAGCGTTAAAATCTGTACCAGTAGGAGTACCAGCAGAAGTAGGTGTGACCGAAATTGCCATGACAGTTCTTTTTGGAGCTTTTGGTGTACCCTTAAACATTAGCGCGGCAGCGACGGTTCTGATAAGAATTGTAACAGCTTGGTTCAGGTTTATAATAGGATTTGTGGCTATTCAATGGATTGGAATCAAAACAATATTGCACAATAAAACGCCTACGCAACAGAAAATTTTAGGCTAATATTGAAATAGGCTGCTATGCCTCCTCATTTTTTATATACTTGCCTTTTAATAGATTAATGACTTAAACAGTGCGGTGCATGCTGATTGGCAATAGGTTTAGAAAAAAGTGCCAGCATAATGTTTCGTTCTTTAATCCCTAATAGACCTCGCCATGCACAATGGATGGTTACGCGAAAATGCAATTATCATTGTAAGGGATGTAATGTTTGGCAAGAACAGGACAAAAGAGAACTTTCAACAGAAGAAATCAAAAAAGGTCTAGACATACTTAAAGAACTTGGCTTAATAGAGATTGTGATCTCTGGGGGAAACCCACTTTTAAGAGAGGACATTGATGAGATAATTGAATATGCTTCACGTTATTTCATAACCACAGTTTATGATAATGGCAGTATGGCAGCAGAAAAAATTGAAGCCTTACGCAATGCTGATTTTGTAGCAATTTCAATAGATAGCTTAGATCCTAGAAAAAATGATTATATTAAAGGTGTCAAGGGTTCTTTGAAAAAGGCTACCGAAGCTGTTGAAAAATTGCACGCTGAAGGAATCAATGTAAGCATTACTCCGACGATCTCACAGCTTAACCTTTACGAGATAATGAATTTGACAAACTACTTCTTGAAAAAAGAGATTCCCTTATGGTACAGCCTGTATTCATATGATTCTTTAGATGATTCAACCCAGCTTTTTAAAATCGGAAAGAAAAATGACAAGTTTTTGATTACTGATGGTAAAGCAATGGTTAATCTCTGTGATTCCATCATGGAACTTCAGCGAAGAAACAGCAATGTTCTAATGACAACAAAATTACTGCAAGCCGTCAAAAGCCTTTACTTGGAAGGCAGAAGAACCTGGAAGTGTCAGGCACTACAAACTTTCTTTATAATAGACCATTTAGGTCGAGTCGCTGGCTGCCATCTTCATAAGCCCGTTGCATCAATATTTGAATTGCCAGAAGTCTGGAACAGTGAGAAATTTAATGCCCTTCGCAAAATTTATAGTGAATGCGTAAACTGCACTTACCTTTGTTATATCTTTTATTCTCTTCATGGAACCGGTATTGGCAATTTAAAGTTAGCCCAAGAACGATGGAAAAATGCTAAATTGCTTTTAAAAAGAAATAACGTACCTCATAGACAAATTATCAATTCCAAGGCAGAGTGAATTAAGAGCAGGTCAAAAACGGCAAGTGTGAAAACGGTTTTTAAATTTAAGAATAAAAGGATAGAAGCATACAAAAATGATTCCTATAAAAAGAAAAAACAAGAACTATACATTCATTTCTTTTCATTTAAGCCTTCTTCCCTTTTGCATGTAAGGTTGTTATAGAGCAATGTTCTAGAAGTTAGCTCTAGAAGTTAAAAAAAATCCACAATCTTGCATTCCTTACAGTTACGATTTGGAGGCAACTACAATTTTGTCTATTACTTCACATAAAACTTCGAAAACTTCTTCAGCGTCCAAATTGTCTGTGTCCAAAATCAAATCAAAGGGTGCAAAATCTTCTCCCAAACAGAATTTGTAAAGCCTCTTGTAAATTGCTTTGGTCTTCTGCTCCTTATTCTTCAATGCATTTAAGGCTGCTTTAACGCTGATTCCATCTCTTTTAGCTATTCTTTCTGCTCGACTTTTAGGAGATGCTTCTAACCATATTTTAAAGCCTTTTTTAAGAAGCCATGGCATGGTCCAACTGTCCAAAACCACATTTCCTTCGTTAGCAAGTTCCAAAAGCTTTTTGTCAACAGCCTTATCGAATTTTAAATCCTCTTTTCTCTTTTCCAAAAAACGCAGTCCTTCCTTGTTTTCCCACCATCCTCGGTTAAGAGACTTATAGCCTTCTTCTATGGCCAAAGCTTTCAATGCATCACCACCAGAATAATATTTAAGTCCATATTTTTGAGCGATTTTCTTTGCAACTGTGCTTTTTCCACTTCCAGCCATTCCACAAACACAGATAACTACAGATTTGTCAGTTGCCTCTTTTTTAACCATAAAGTCTGCCTCAGAAGCTTTACTCTTAAACGCTTCTCACAGCTTGTTTTAAAGCGCTTTTAAGACA
>JGI24721J26819_10002391_pt1 | contig 20792 bp, 19 predicted proteins | sample YelNatPaOPGAMG01_FD_26819 | JGI IMG/M metagenome (IMG submission 26819) | reverse complement strand
GTCAACACTTGCAGACGTCAAAATGGTTATGAATGAAAATCCAGATGAGGTTATTGTTGCGGTAGGATCAGAGCCACTAATTCCACCCGTTAAGGGCATAGATGGACCAAATGTAATGATTTATCCGAATATTTTGAATGGAAGATTGCCAAAGGGAGAAAGGGTGGTAGTCGGTGGGGGTGGTCTTGTAGGATGTGAAACTGCTCTTTACCTCGCAGACAACGGCAATTCAGTCTCTATCCTGGAAATGTTGCCCGATGTGGCAATAGGAATGGAGCCTATAAGCAAATCATATCTTATGAAAGAACTCAAAGATCGCAATGTTAAGATCATTACAAATGCAAAGATGGAATCTTTATCCGAAAATGCAGTTCAATTCAAAAAAGATGGAAAATTAGAAGATTTGAACTTTGACACCTTTGTTGTGGCTTTCGGNGGCAAACCAAGAACTTTTGAAAATCTTCCAGTTACGACACATTTTGTTGGAGATGCCGTGAGAGTCGCAAAACTTTCTGAAGCCGTAAGAGATGGATATGCGGTAGGCTTTTCAATATAATCGGTGAGGAGGAAAAAATGGAAAAAGTCAAAATAGGTATAATAATTTGCGATCGTTACCGTTCATGTGCCGGAGGAAAATGTTTCAGATCACTTGAAAATCGTGAAGGTGCCTTCAGCATTTACAAAGGAAAAGAAGTCGAGGTGGTTGGATATACAACGTGTGGCGGATGTCCCGGCGGGAATATAGAATACGCTCCTGCCGAGATGAAAAAGAACGGTGTGGATGTAATACATCTGGCCACCGGCATGCTTGTTGGGTATCCCCCTTGTCCTTATGTTGACTACTTCAAAAAATTCATAGAGGAAAAATACGGCATAAAGGTTGTAGTCGGTACACATCCGATACCACAAAAGTATTACACGACTCATGTAAATCTTAAAAGTTGGGAATCACCTGAATGGAAAATGCTTTTGGTTCCAACCATGACAGATGAAAAGACACGTCTCAATTACGATTAAGATTTACTCGCAATCTTATTTTTTGCAGGCGCTTTTAAGCGCCTGTTTTTATATACTAACTCATGATGTGCATGAATGTATATTTTAATAAAAATTTAATTTTAAAGAAAGATAGATAAAACTGTGATAAAGATCGAAGCGCATATTGGTAGTTGAGGTGAGAAAATGAAAAGCGTAGAAGATTACCTTGATAATGCGCAGTTAAGTAAGCATCATTTTAAGGCTATGTTTGTTTCTGGAATGGGATTTTTCACCGATGCCTATGACCTTTTCATAATAGGCATAGCGATATCTCTCATCGCACCTTTATGGAAATTGGACAACGCTCAAATAGGAATGCTCGGGAGTATTTCTCTTGTATCTGCGTTAATTGGGGCAGTCGTTTTTGGCAGAATAGCGGATAGATTTGGTAGAAAGACAGTTTACGGCGTTGAGGCCATGATAATGGCCGCTGGTGCAATATTATCCGCATTCTCACCGGACTTTACATGGCTTTTGTTGTCAAGATTTTTGCTTGGAGTCGGCATAGGCGGAGATTATCCGGTAAGTGCCGTTATAATGAGCGAGTATTCGAACAAAAAGGATCGCGGTAAACTTGTCAGTCTTGTTTTCTCCATGCAGGCTTTAGGGCTTATCGCAGGACCTCTTATTGCGCTCGGTTTACTTGGTTTGAACATCAATCAAGATTTTTCATGGCGATTGATGCTGGGAATAGGAGCAATTCCGGCTTTGATGGTTATATACTTGAGAAGGCAAATTCCTGAGTCTCCGCGATTTACCTCTCAAGTACTCGGTGATACACAAAAAGCGGCACAGGCGGCTTCAAAATTCACCGGCCAAAATGTGAATTTAAAGAGTGAAGAATCGCCCTGTAAGAAGCGCAGTAATCTTATGAACTTCTTCAAAAATAAAAATCTCATGATCACGCTTTTGGGAACGGCAGGAAGTTGGTTTTTGCTTGACTATGCGTATTACGGAAATACCATTTCCACTCCAATCGTGCTTAACGCACTTTCTTCTGCGATGACGCTTCAATCAAAGATACTCTACACGCTCTTGATATTTTTAATCTTTGCGGTGCCGGGATACATACTATCAATATTACTTATAGATAAAATTGGCAGAAAATCGATACAACTTATCGGATTTATGATAATGGGGGTATCTTTTTTAATGCTCGGAATTTTTCCAGAGATTGAAAAACAAATAGGCTTGTTCTTCGTCATCTACGGGATAAGTTATCTGTTCACGGAATTTGGACCTAACACTACAACCTTTGTCATGCCATCCGAACTTTTCCCCACAGAATACAGAACAACAGGTCATGGCTTTTCAGCCGGCATAGGAAAAGTAGGAGCATTTTTAGGAACTTTGCTTTTTCCAATCATAATAGCATCCATTGGATTTAATCGAACTTTCATCATCATTTCGGCCATATCTTTCGCCGGAATTTTAACGACCGTGCTATTGAAAGAGCCAAGGGGAGAAAGTCTCGAAAAAGTATCAAACGTCAAGACAACCCGATCGGTGAAAAACGAAACATAAGCAATCATTGCTGACTGCTTAATGTTTCGCCTGTTACTGTTTGTTTGACCTGAACACTTTGAACTTCTTCATTCAAAGAGGCTTTTAATGCCGCAAGGCCGACTTCAAGTTGAGCATCATCTGGTTCTTTTGTCGTGAATTTCTGAAGCCATAACCCGGGTTTTGCAAGTGCTCTGAAAAAAATATTGTCAAGATGTTTTGCGGTCATTCTTTGAAATTCATACGCAAGACCTGCAACCACAGGTATCAAGACTATTCTTGACACTATTTTCCACCATATGTTCATCATAGGATCAATTCCACCCACGATGCTGAAGACTATTATCGCAGCGATCATCGTTATCATGAGAAAACTCGTTCCACATCTCGGATGAAGTGTCGAATATTTTCTTGCATTTTCAACTGTGAGTGCTTCTCCGGCTTCATACGTGAAGACGGATTTGTGTTCTGCTCCATGATATTGAAATACCCTTTTTATATCCGGAAACATCGCTATTATCCATATGTAAAGCAAAAATATAACGGTTCTTATCCCACCTTCAACAAGTGCAAACCAAAAACCATTTTGTCTCAAGGGCGCAAAAATTGATGTTATAAGTACAGGCAGTATAGAAAAAAGTCCTATCGCCATTCCAAACGCGACTAAAAGTGCAAAGAATATATCTTTCGTGGTTAGTTGAGAATTTTCGTCTCCAGATATATTTGCAGAAAGGTTCAAGGCTTTTATACCACTCACGAGAGAATCGTAAAGGACAAAAGTTCCGCGAATAAATGGCCATCCTTTCCATCCGGTTGGCCTAACCATTTGTCCGTAATCCGAAACCGCTATTGTCCCATCTTTCTTTCTGACCGCAACAACGGTTTTGAGCCCTTTCATCATGACTCCCTCTATTACAGCCTGTCCTCCGACGCTAATTTTATTTTCACCCTTCAANGCTTAAACCTCCCTTCTTCCTGTGATTTCAAAAAACGGTGCGCCAAAGATTCTCATCTTCAGCGCACTTTGATGTTTATCTGCTTTATATCCCCTTCACGATCATACATTTGAACTTGCTTGTTGATCGCTCTTTTCTTTCTGGAATGGTCCGGTTATGAATATTTTCATAGATACCCCTGTTCTTTTCTCTCCGCCTATTTCAATCTCGACAAAGCCGGGTATCATACCTATATCCTTCCCATTCTCGTTGATAAACCTTCTTGCAACTGCTATGGCTTTGACCGCCTGATTTACCGCACCGGCACCTATTGCTTGAATTTCAACCGTGCTTTCCTTGCCAAGCGCACCTGCAATTGCACCTGCAACTGAATTGGGATTTGACTTGGAACTAACCTTTAATGTTTCCACCTTCAACGCCTCCTTGTTCGCAAGAGATAAGCTTGCTAAAATAAGAATCTAAAAGATCTTCTAATTCGTCTCGATCGGTTATTCTCATAATTTTTTCCTTCAAATCATGAGAATCGGGAAGATTTTTCATGTACCTCACAAAAAACTTTCTGAATATNATTATACCACGAAAGTCATGTTCCGATATCTCCATTTCAAGATGCTTTTTTATTATATCTCTTTTTTCTTCAAAAGATGGATATGAAAATTCTCCCTTTTCAAGTAAATCTTTCGATTGTTTGAAAATCCACGGATTTCCGATAGCACCTCTTGCAATGAAAATATAATCGGCACCGGTTTCCCTGTAAGCATTCACAACATCATATGGGGTGAAAATATCTCCAGACACGCCAATTTTTATCTCCAAACTTTCTTTCAAAATTTTTGCCGGTGTCCAATCTGCCTTTCCAGCATACAATTGTTCGACCGTTCTTCCATGAATTGTGACCAAAAATGCGCCGCCTTCGGCTGCAGCCTTCGCAACATCCAAAAAGTTCTTTTGATCTTCCCATCCGATTCTAATCTTGACGGAAACTTTCGATCCGGTTGAAACGATGGCTTTGACTATATCTCTCAAAAGTTCAGGCTTTTTCATCAAAGACGAACCATACCCACGTTTTGTGACCTTGTGGACTGGGCAAGCCGCATTCACGTCTATCCAAAGTGATTTATCTTTGACCATTTCTGAAGCCTTTGCGAAGATCGCCGGTTCATTGCCAAATAACTGAATTACACTCTTATCTTCTCCTTCAGGCAGCATGGCAATTGTTTTTCTGTTTTTTCTTATGAGCCCATTTACACTTATCATCTCGGTAAAAGTTAAATCTGCACCCATCGATGCACATAGTTTTCTGAAACTTCTGTCTGTTACACCCGCCATCGGCGAAAGAGCCGTTATCAAAAGTATCACCTCTAATGTTATAATTTTAATATGAAAAACTTCTTATGTGATGATACCATAGGAAAACTTATGAAAAAACTCCGTTTGCTTGGTTTTGATGCAAAACCTTGGAGCGGCAAGTGTGAACCTGACAGAATTTTCCTGACGAGATCAAGGAAGAGATGGGAAAATTACGATGGAGAATCTTTTCTCATATTCGCAGATGATTGGAAATCACAACTTAAAGCACTTGAGATAAGATACTCGATCTCCAAAGAAATAAAACCATTTACAAGGTGTGTTGAATGTAACACCGAACTTATCGATGTGAATTTGGAAGAAGTCAAGACCGTTATTCCCGAAAGAGTTTTTCTTTCGACAGATCGTTTCAAGAAGTGTCCAAATTGTGGGAGAATTTACTGGATGGGCACCCATGTCGAGAAAATAAAAGATGATTTCAAAGAGGTTTTTGATGCTGACAAATTTTGAAAAAATTCTCGAGATTTTTAACCAAAATGATTTTGAAAATCGCTTAAAAATACTGTCAGATTTGATCCGAAGCATGTCCGGATCGGTCTTTGTTTATCTTTACGTCTACGAAGAAGAACACAAACAGTTAAGGCTGATGTTTCCTTCAAATAATCTTAAGCCTGAAGAATACAAGATAAAAATTGATGATTTGAATTCAGAACTTTCATCTCCTTTCGAATACAAAGAAAAAATGGCGATTCCAATAAGAGAGCGTGATAAACTCATAGGACTCGTTATCCTTGATGCCGGTAAAACGCTTGATTCTTTTCAATGCGTGCAGATAGCAACTTTACTTAAGATATTACTTGAAGACGAAAGTAACCGTGCCACCATGTCCAAACTCGTCGCGATGGAAAAACTTGACAACGAAATAGGAACGGTAAGTACAAATATCGATGAACTGTACAAAAAAGTACTTGATTTTGCCGTTGAAGTGTCAAATGCAGAAAGAGGGACAATATGGCTCATAGGTGACAGAGAACTTATTCTTTCATACACCTCCGGCATATCACAAGAAGAAATCATCAAAAGAAGAATCGAAATAGGATATGGCATGGTGGGCTGGATAGCCCAAAATAAAGAGCCTTTGCTTTCGACATCCTCAAAAATCGATCCAAGAGCGACGTTGGATATCTTTGCTTTCCCAGTTAAATCAACAATTGGGGTGCCTATAATCCGTGACAACCAACTCATAGGCGTTATGATGCTTATGAATCGAAAAAACACCGATTTTTACAGAACATACAGACATTTTGACGAATTTGATTTGTCATTGCTCGTTTCTATCGCAAATCGCTTGAAAATGGCCATAACCCAGATAGAACTTTACACCAAACTCGAAAAAGAAAATGAAGATCTTAAAAAAATTCAGAAGCAGAGCGAAGATTACATAAAATACCAGATGGAACAAGTAAGACTTCTTAACGCGCTTCAAAAGATCCTGCAGGCTTTGCGACACACGCAAGACATGAAAAATGTTTACAAGATCGTGCTAATAGGTTTAACATCTAATTCCGGCTTTAAATTCAACAGGGCACTTTTACTTGAAAAGGATGAAGAGTTGAGGGTACTCGTCGCAAAAGAATGGCTTGGCCCTATTTCGGAAAAAGAAGTACCCTCTGCATGGAAAAGCGCAAAAGCAGATGAAGAAAAATATGCTGATTTTGCACATTATTTGCAAGAAGAAGCGTTAAGAGTCGACCTTTCCGGTGGATTAACATCTTACGCTAATGGAAAGGTGTTTTCTTACACGGGAGATTACATCTTCGATCGTGTCATAAACAGATCGAAGATCGTCCACGTCACTCCCATGCTGACTGCCCAAAGAGGAGAAGAATTTTCAGATTTGCTTGGACTTCTTGGGGTTAAAGAATTCGTTTGCATACCTCTTGTCGGGAGACGGGACGTTTATGGCGCGATAATACTCGACAACAAGTACACAAACACGCCTATAACCGATGATATGATAGACATGCTTGGAATTTTTTCCGAAAGCGTCGGATTGACGATAGAATCTTTGAAAAGTTATGCCGAACTTGTTGACAAAACCATAAATCTTGAAAAACAAAGAAGTTCCGCCGAATATTTCAAAGATTTTCTTCAAAACATACTTGAAAATTTGGATGTGGCCATAATGGTCGTCAACAGAGAAAGCGTAATACTTGAATGGAACAAAAAGAGTTCTGAACTCTTTGGATTTGAGAAATCGAAAATGATAAATGCGAATACAAACATCCTCGGTCCTGAGTTCGCAGATATTTTAACCGTGGCACAAAAGGTTTACGATGCCAAAGAGGCGATAAACCTTACGGATTACAATTTCAAATTCGGAGGGAAGGAATTCTTCCTTAACATGACCTTTTCTCCGCTTAAAGAACAAAATGTGGATGTAATAACGGGATACATAGCGATGTTTGAAGATGTAACGCGTAGGCATATGCTTGAGATTGAATTAAGAAACAGAGAAAGGCTCGCCGTGCTGGGAGAAATGTCTGCCAAAATAGCNCATGAGATAAGAAACCCACTTTCAGCCATAGGCGGTTTTGCCCAAAGGGCAAAAAAAATAACAAATGACGATAAAATATCCAAATACATAGATATAATTTTAGACGAAGTGAAAAGGCTCGAAAAAATGGTAAATCAAACTCTCGAATTCAGTCGCAATGAAAAGCANGGAAATTTCGTTCTCTCATGTTTGAACCAGGTTGTGAAAGATGTGGTCGATACGTATTTTGAAAAGTTTCAAATTCAGGGTGTTAAAATAGAATTTGAAAAAGATGAAAAAGATCCATGTACGAAGATCGAACCGGATCATTTCAAAGAAGTCATAATAAATCTTGTACAGAATGCGTTTGAGGCAATGACTGGCAGTGGTGTCATAAAGATAAAAACTTATTCTGACGATAATTATATCTACGTCGATGTTTGGAACAACGGCGTACCAATTCCGCCGGATAAGATAGAAAGTATCTTTCAGCCTTTTTACACGACAAAGACATACGGAACCGGTCTGGGTCTTGCCATATGCAGAAAAATAGTTGAAGACGAACATTATGGCAAGATAAAAGTTAAAAGCGATGCGGAAAGCGGAACAACTTTCACCGTCCAGATTCCGAAACAAATTTGATTTAAAGGAGGTTTGAAATGAAAACAGATCAAAAAAGTATCCTTGTGGTCGAAGATGAAGAGCCAGTAAGAATGTTGATCAAGGAAGAATTAGAAGACGAAGGTTACAAAGTNTTCACGGTCAAAAACGGCACAGAAGCGCTTGCATACCTTGCATCAAATGACGTCGATCTTGTAACTTTGGACATTGAAATGCCAGACTTGAATGGACTCGATGTTGCCGGAAAGATAAGAGAAATGAAAAAACCGGTTAAAATTTTAATATTGACGGCCTATTCCCATTACAGAAGCGATTTATCAAGTTGGGCTGCCGATGATTACGTGGTGAAATCTTCAAATATGAGTGAAATGAAAAGAAAAGTCAAAGAACTCATGGAGGATTGAATGGATTACAAAAATACGCTGAATCTCCCAGTTGAAGTAATACCCATGAAAGCAAATCTTGTCGAAAAAGAACCAAAGATTCTCAAGCAATGGGAGTCATNCAAAATTTACGATAAGATAAGGAAAAATCGTGATGGCGCTCCAAAGTACGTTTTGCACGATGGCCCTCCATACGCAAATGGTAGCATACATATAGGAACGGCTTTGAATAAAGTACTCAAAGATATCGTTGTGCGTTACAAGACGATGCGNGGATATGATTCACCGTACATTCCTGGTTGGGATACCCATGGATTACCGATAGAGCATAAAGTTGCGCTTGATCTTGGCGATAAGATAAAGTCAATGCAACGCATTGACATAAGAAAGATGTGTGCAGACTATGCCATGAAATATGTTGATGTGCAAAGAGAGCAATTTAAACGTCTCGGTATTTTTGGAGAATGGGACAAACCGTATCTTACGATGAATAAAAGTTACGAAAGTACCATTTACGAAATTTTCGCCGATGCCGTTGAAAAGGGTATGGTTTACAGAGAAAACAAACCTGTGATGTGGTGCATCGTCGATCATACGGCTTTGGCAGAGGCAGAAGTTGAATACAAAGACGAGACATCCAAATCCCTTTATGTCAAATTCAGGTTCAAAGCGGATCCGCACAAATTTGTCATAATATGGACCACGACTCCATGGACATTGCCTGCCAACAGGGCTGTGGCGCTAAATCCTGGCGTCGATTATTCGTGGGTTAAGATCGATGGCGAAAAATGGCTTATGGCTAAAGCGCTTGTCAGTTCTGTTATGACAAAAGCCGGAATTCAGAATTACGAAATAGACGGCGAGGCAAAGGGAAGTACCTTTGAACTTCAAAAATTATTTGATCCTCTCTATGGAAATGAAGTTCCAATGGTCATGGCCGATTATGTGGAAACTGAAACCGGAACCGGCGCAGTTCATACGGCACCCGGACACGGCGAAGAGGATTACATAACAGGTAAAAAGTACGGACTTGAAATTTTTTCGCCCGTTGATGATTACGGAAATTACGTGCCGGATCTTCCAAAATATGGAGGTTTGAGCATAAAAAAGGCAGAAGAAGTTATAATAAAAGACCTTAAAAATGCCGGCATGCTTGTTGCCGAAGAAAATTTTAGCCATTCTTATCCGCATTGCTGGAGATGTCACAAACCTTTGATATTCAGGGCAACGGAACAGTGGTTTATATCCGTTGATAAAAACGATCTCAGGAAGAAAACACTCAAAGCGATAGAAGAAGATGTCAAGTGGATACCTTCGTGGGGAGAAAACAGAATCCATTCGATGATCGAAACGAGGCCAGATTGGTGCATCTCACGCCAGAGAGACTGGGGTATGCCAATACCCGCATTCAGATGCAAAAAATGTGGAAAAGTCATAATGGATGCCGGTGTGATAAGACATGTCGCCAAGATAGTTGAGCGTGAAGGTGGAGATGCATGGTACAAATACGAGGCAAAAGAATTGCTTCCGCCAGGATATAAATGTCCAGAATGCGGTGGAGATGAATTTGAAAAACTATACGATGTCATGGATGTGTGGATAGATTCGGGATCATCTTTCGAGGCCGTTTTGAAGCCACGTGGATTGTACCCTGCCGCACTTTACCTTGAAGGCACCGATCAACATCGAGGATGGTTTCATTCTTCACTTTTGCTTGGTATGATAAGGGACAACCGGCCGCCTTACGACAACGTGCTTACGCATGGATTCATAAGAGATGAAAATGATCAAAAGATGTCAAAATCTCTCGGAAATGTCATAGATCCACTTGATGTCATAAAAAAATTTGGTGCAGACGTGCTTAGATTGTGGGTTTCGTCAACGGAATACAAAAATGACGTAAGGATATCCACCGGTATAATAGAAAAGCAAGTTGACGCTTACAGAAAAGTCAGAAACGTTTTGAGATTCGTCTTTGGAAATCTTGCCGATTTCGATCCTCAAAAAAACAAAGTTGGCGATTTGATCGAGATAGACAGGTATGCATTGGAACTTTTAAATGAACTTGTAAAGAACGTAACTCAATATTACGATGATTTCGATTTTCACAAGGTATACCATGCCNTTTTTGATTTCATAACGATAGACATGAGCGCTTTTTACCTTGATATTCTCAAAGATAGACTTTACGCCGAAGGAAAAAATTCTCACGATCGCAGATCGGCCCAAACGGTCCTTTACGAGATCGGAATGAGCCTTTTGAAGATACTTGCTCCGATGATTCCATTTACAACAGAAGAGATATACACGACAATACCGTTCAAAAAATTCGAAAGCATCCATCTGGAAAATTGGCCGGAAGTAANGAAAAGTGATAATTTCATTCTGGAAAAATGGTCAAAGATAAGGAATGTACGTGATGTCGTCTTAAAAGCGCTTGAAGCAGAAAGGCAAAGTGGACACATCGGTCATCCTCTCGAAGCAGAAGTTGAAATAAAAGCCGATGGAGAATTGTTAAAAGTTTTGAAAAGCGTTGAGCCTGATCTCGCAAATGTAATGATAGTTTCGTCCGTTTCGATCGTCGAAGGAGCAGATCTCGACGTGAAGGTTAAACATGCTCATGGACAAAAATGCGAAAGATGCTGGAAATATTCCGAAACCGTCGGCCAGGATGAGGCGTATCCAACACTCTGTTCAAGATGTGCCAAAGTCATACGAGAGGAAGATTTTTGATGAATGTNCAAGAGTTNATATCCAAGTTGAACGAATTTTGGTCTAAAAACGGATCGGTGATAGATCAACCGTACGATATGGAGATGGGAGCAGGTACATACCATCCCACGACTTTTTTCAACGTTTTGAATCAAAAGGATGGAAGATTTGCCTTTGTTCAACCNTGCAGAAGGCCTACCGATGGCAGGTATGGCGATAATCCCAACAGGATGCAAAGATATTTCCAATATCAGGTTGTAATTCTGCCGTCTCCTGAAGATTCACAGGACCTTTACCTCGAATCACTCGAAACGTTNGGCCTCGGGATAAAAGATCATGACATAAGATTTGTCGAAGATAACTGGGAATCCCCTACACTTGGCGCATGGGGCATAGGCTGGGAAGTATGGCTCGACGGAATGGAGATAACGCAGTTCACCTACTTTCAACAATTTGGTGGAGTAGAACTCAAAATAATTCCTCTGGAGATAACATACGGCGTCGAGAGAATAGCCATGTACCTTCAAANCATAGAAAATGTNTACGATCTTAAGTGGAATGAAAACACCACTTACGGAGATCTTTACTTAGAAAACGAGAGGCAATTTTCAAAATTCAACTTTGAAATTGCCGATACGCAAATGCTTTTCGATCTCTTCGAGAAACATTCAAAAGAATTTGAAAAATTGATAGAGGTTAATCTTTACAGACCTGCTTACGATGAGGTAATAAAATCGTCTCATGTGTTCAATTTACTTGATGCGCGCGGAGCCATCTCCGTTTCTCACAGACAAAATTACATATCAAGGATAAGGATCATGGCCAAAAAATGCGCTGAAAATTTCCTAAAAGTAGGTGTTGCAAATGTCTGAATATCTTTTCGAATTGTTGCTTGAAGAGATGCCTCCGGCAGATATAGAAATGATTTTGAATACGCTTGAAACTAATCTTAAAGACGCTCTTGAAAAAGCAAGGATAGATCACGGTAAAATAGATGTTTTTTCAACTCCCAGAAGATTTGGCTTTTTAATTCATGATATAGCCCTAACGCAGCATGATGCTACATGGATAAAAAAAGGGCCATCTGAAAATGTTGCCTTCAAAGACAGAAAGCCAACAAAAGCGCTCGAAGGATTTTTAAAATCAAACAACGCACAAATTTCGGATATAGAAATATCCGAATCTGAAGGTGGAAAATACGTTTTCCTGAAAAAATTCGATCAGGGCATGAAGACCAAAGAAGTACTTCCGCAAACACTTTTAACCATTTTAAATTCATTTCGATTTACCCGTCCGATGAAATGGGGAAATGGAGAATTCTCATACACACGTCCGGTTCACTCGATATTTCAATCATCGACGAAGAGATCGTTCCATTTGAATTCATGGGTAAAAAGGCTTCGAATGTCACAAAATCTCACAGATATTTGGACAGAGAGGTAACCGTCAGATCCGCTGGCGATTACGAAAAGATCATGAAAGAATCGATGGTTGTCATCAGAACCGATGAAAGAGAAAAGATGATCTTGGATGAAATAAAAAATTGTGATCTTGAAGTCATGAAAGATGACGATCTTGTGCATGAAATATCAATGATAACTGAATATCCCCAACCGGTCATAGGACAGTTTAAAACAGATTACCTCACTTTGCCGGAACCCGTTTTAAGAACCGTGCTCAGACATCATCAGAGAACTTTCATAACAAAAAAGAACGGAAAAGTTTCAAAAGAGTTTTTGGCCTTTCAGGATGGCCCNGCTTCGCGCACGGGAAATGTAAAAAACGGATACGAAAGGGTTATAAACGCAAGGCTTTCGGATGCAAAATTTTATCAGACAGAAGATCTTAAATATCCACTTGATCATTTCAACGAAAAACTTGCAGATATGACCTTCCAGAAAAACCTTGGCACTTTGATGGATAAAGTTGAAAGGATCAAAGAAATAGCCCTGAAAATTGGGACTTTTCTGAACTTTGGCGCTCAAGAATTAAAGCTCGTCGAAAGAGCCGCAATTTTGTCAAAGAGTGATCTTGGAACGAGCATGATATACGAGTTTCCAGAACTTCAAGGAATTATGGGAAGCATCTATGCCAAAAATGAAGATCCAAGGATTGCACTTGCCATAAAAGAACAATATGTGCCGGATGGACTCGAAGGCGAATTTCCTTCTGATACGATAGGAGCGGTAATCGGAATTGCCGACAGAATTGACACCGTTGTCGCAAATTTTGCAATTGGAGAAATTCCATCCGGTTCGCGTGATCCTTACGCCTTGAGGAAAAAAGTCTTTGCGATACTCAGAATCCTAAACAAATTTGAATGGGATCTTGATTTAAAAGAGATCATTTCAATCGTTGAAAATATTTTGGGCAAAAAAGTTTCTATGGATAGCTTAACCGCATTTTTCAAGGGCAGACTTGATGTCATTTTGAGAGAAAACTTAAACATATCCCAGGATGTTTCAAAAGCGGTTCTTGAATTATGGAATAAGCCGTTCAGATCGACACTTTCAGCGCAAGTTGTTGAAAAAAGTCGGAAAGAAGCGGGATTTGAAGATTTCATAATTGCTTACACAAGGGTCCATAACATATCCAAAAGTCATGACTCGTTTGAGTATCATGTTGATTTGTTTGACGATCATGAGAAAAAACTCTTCTCAGCGTACATCGAGGCGAAGCCAAAAGTTGAAGAGGCACTTGAACATCTCAATTACGAGGAGGCATTTGAACATCTCAGATCGCTAAAATCTTCAATAGATGAATATTTTGACACCGTTTTTGTCATGTCTCCAAGAGAGGATCTCAGGTTGAACAGGTTGGGATTTTTGAAAAATCTCGATCAACTTTTCCTCAATTTCGGAGATCTTTCTTTGCTTCTAAAAAATGAATCAACAAGAGGTTAGCGTGACAAAGGGCGTTTACGTTCTTACAATCGATTTGAAAAGACAAAAGCAGATCAAAATAGGTTCTTTGGGACAAATCACATTTGAAAGCGGGACTTACGTTTACGTCGGATCTGCTCAAAACGGTCTTGAAAACAGAATAAAAAGGCATCTTTCGAAAAACAAAAAAACTTTTTGGCACATAGATTATTTTTTGAAAAGTGGGGATTCTGTCATCTCTAAAGTGCTCATAAAAGTATCTCCGAAATCCATGGAATGTGAAATAGCAAGATCAATAGCCAAAGATGAAAAGGGAATTCCTCACTTCGGCTCTTCAGATTGCAAATGCGAATCTCATTTTTTCAAGGTCAAAGATGTTCAAAATCTTTTAAGTCATTTGAAATCTGACTTTGATATGGTAGAGATATGAATAACAAAAAATTTTCGTGGTGGTTTTTATGGTCGGTTATACTTGTAGGGCTCATAATAATCGGCAGATTTTTGATACCTTCTCCAGGTAAAAATGTCAATTCGACAAGTTCTATTGTCCAGTGGACTTACAAAACGGAAGGGCATATACTTGCATCACCCACGTTGGGCAAGGATGGAACAATCTACGTAGGTTCTTACGATGGAAAGATGTACGCAATAAATCCAGATGGAAAGTTGAAATGGGATTTTACGTCCGGCGGACAGATATTTTCCGGCGCTTCAATTGGTGAAAACGGAAACTTGTATTTTGGCACCAACAACGGCTATTTTTATGCTGTAAGCAAAGATGGTCATCTTGTATGGAAATTTCAAACGGATGATTCCATAAATTCTACCGCCGCAATTTCAAGCGGGATGATTTATTTCGGAAACAATTCCGGCATGCTTTACGCTTTAGATCAAAACGGAAAATTGATATGGGAATACAAAACCAACGCTCCGATCAAATCGAATCCGGTTGTTGGAGAAAACGGAACCGTGTATTTTTCAAACGTTGCCGGTAACGTTTACGCACTTGAAAAAAGCGGAAGATTGATATGGGAATACAAAAGCGGTTCTATGTTGGATGGAAACGTGGGAGTCGGAAACGACGGGACAATTTACTTTGGGACTGAGAATGGCGAATTTTACGCTTTAGACAAAAGCGGGAAATTGTTGTGGACCATCAACATAGGTGGTAACGTGAATGGCACGCCCGTCATCTCACAAGAGGGAACTGTTTACGCCATTACAGATCAAAGTGGATTCAATCCAACAGGATATGTTTGTGCAATAAGCAATGGCCATATGAATTGGTTTTACAAAACAGATGGATTCCCAACAACCGTGTCCTTAGGTAAAAATGGCATTTTGTATTTTGGAACCCAAAACGGATATTTATGCGCTCTCAATGCATCCGGCACACTTTTGTGGCAATACAAACTTGGAAGTTTCGTTAATTCAATCCCAGCTTTAGGAAATGATGATACCATTTACATAGGATCTTTGAATGATTATCTTTACGCGGTTAGAATGAGGTGAAAGTATGTCAAACTTTCAAAAGGCATATTACGAATCTCCGATAGGCACAATAAAAATAATGGGTACCGATGATCTTATTTATTCCATTGACTTTACAGACGAGATCCAAAAAACGAACTACAATTATCATGAGATTCAAAATTGCATCTTCCAGTTGGATGAATACTTTACAGGGAAAAGAAAGGTTTTTTCGATCAATTACATTCTCGACGGGACAGATTTTCAAAAGCGCGTTTGGAATGAGATGATGAAGATACCTTTTGGGAAAGTTGTCTCTTACAAGGATATAGCCATATCAATTGGATACCCCAAAGCAGTTAGAGCAGTTGGAAGTGCTGTGGGTAAAAATCCAATGACCATAATAATCCCTTGCCATCGCGTTGTGAAATCAGACGGTAAAATTGGAAATTACGGCGGCGGACAGTGGAGAAAATTGTGGCTTTTAGATCATGAAGGAAATGAAATCGGGGCTTACCGCCCCGACTCTTAGATTTTATTTGACTTGAGAAAATCGGATATCACATCTTCGAGATTCGGTTTTCCGATTTCTTCGAGTTCGTATCTGACTCTTAAGGAAGGTTTGTTCATCTTTAAAACCCTGCCAAGATCTATTGGTGTCCCAACGATGACAAGTTCCGCGTCAGATTTGTTAATCGTCTCCTCAAGTTCTTTTATCTGCTTTCCTCCATACCCCATCGCCGGAAGTATCTTTGAAAGATGATTGTATTTCTTGAAAGTATCAACTATAGAGCCAACTGCGAATGGCCTCGGATCTATGATCTCACCCGCGCCAAATTTAACGGCTGCAACATAACCTGCGCCATATTGCATGTTGCCGTGAGTTAACGTTGGGCCGTCTTCTATGACAAGCACTTTCTTTCCGCGTATTTTCTCCCAATTTTCAACGAATATCGGAGAAGCTGCATCGACAATCGTGGCATTTGGATTGAACTGTGCCGCACTTCTTCTTATTTCATCTATGTTCTCCGGAAGTGCCGTTTCTTCTTTGTTTATGACTATCACATCTGCCATCATGAAATTCGCCAGTCCCGGATAAAAAGTCTTTTCATGACCAGGCCTGTGAGGATCGGCAACGACTATGAGTAAATCCGGCCTGTAGAATGAAAAATCGTTGTTTCCACCGTCCCACAAAATAACATCTGGATTTTCAGATTCGGCCTGTCTTACGATGGCCTCATAATCGACACCGGAATAGATAACGCCTCCTCTATCAATATGAGGTTCGTATTCTTCTCTTTCCTCTATTGTACATTCATACTTATCCAAATCCGAATATGTGGCATATCTTTGAACTTTTTGCTTGACAAGATCACCGTAAGGCATAGGATGGCGTATCGATATAACTTTCTTTTTGTGGTTTCTCAATATATCGAGCACTCTTCTTGTCGTTTGACTCTTTCCAGAACCGGTTCTTACAGCACAAATGGCTATGACAGGCTTTTTGGATTTTATCATCGTGTGATTTGTACCCATCAATTTGAAATCCGCGCCCGCCGAAATGGCCATTGACGCCCGTTCCATAACATATTGATGTGGAAGGTCACTGTAAGATAAGACAACTTCGTCTATCGAATGTGCTTTAACGAGTTTAGCCATGTCTTCTTCCGGATATATCGGTATACCATTGGGGTAAAGTTTCCCAGCCAATTCGGCAGGATATTTTCTACCGGCAATGTCCGGAATCTGTGTTGCCGTGAATGCTACAACCTCGTAATCTGGATTATCCCGAAAGTACGTGTTAAAATTGTGAAAATCTCTTCCAGCTGCTCCGAGAATTAAAACCTTTTTCTTCACAAAAGCCACCTCCATTTCTCAACACAAAGTATAGCATAGGTAGTCTTAACATCGAAGAAAAGTATACTCACGCATACTCATACATACCGATGCATACTCACGCATACCAACAAAATTCGTCAAAAAAGCATTTTATTCAAGATAATCGACGAAATTCGCCACTTTTTGAAGGATTTCATCTCTGTCCTTCTCGCGAAGCACAAAATCAAGAGAGTTACAATCGATCCGAAATACCGGAATTTCAATTTTGGATATCCATGTCTTGTAAAGTATGTTAAGCCTTTCAAGATAGTCCTCTGAAATTTTGCTTTCAAAGGCTCTTCCTCTGCGCCTAACATGCTCTTTGAGAGTTTCTATTGATGCCTCAAGATAGATAAGACCACGAGGCTTTGGAAGATGATCTGAAAAAGTTCTGAACAGATCGAGATATGTTTCCCAATCTTTATCAGAAATGTATTTCATATCGTGCAAATTTTTGGCAAAGATGTTGACATCTTCTTCTATTGTTCTGTCTTCCAATATGACGCCTTTTGACGGATCAACTCTTTTTAAAAAATCAAAACGCTTTATAAGAAAGAAAAGTTGAGAATGAAAAGCCCATTTTCTCATGTCTTTGTAAAAATCTTCAAGATATGGATTTTCTTCCACCGTCTCGTAAACAGGCACATAATTAAGATGCTTTTCCATTATCTCTATTATCGTCGATTTACCTGCCCCTATATTTCCACAAACACCTATTATCATAACTCACCACCAATTTTCAGATCACATTTCACGTGCTGCTTTTGTATTCACCGTAATGTCATTNTCAACATGATCAGAAATCGTCTTTAAAAACTTCAAAATGCTTTTTCACGCTTTATTCAACGATGACTTCTTTCCCGATCTGTGCACTTTTATATATCGCATCAATTATCTTTTGAATTTCAACACCGTTTTTCGCCGTGTCGAGCAAATCCTGTTTCTTATCCTTCAAAAGTCCAACGAAATACTTTATCTCTTCAAAATGGCTCCTTACCTCTGGAGTCTTCACTTCGTAATCCACAAGAGAATGCAATTCTTCTCCATAAAGCGATATAGATCCTTCATTATTTCTGGAACCTTTATGGATTGGATTGTAAGAATCTATCTCGGCTCCCATTTTCGTTCCCAACATGTCTATGTAAAATCTGTCTTCCGCTATGTTAGATGCCCATGAAGTTTCAACAAAAACACTCGATCCATCTTCAAACCTTATGAAGGCAGTCGCAAGATCTTCAACATCATTTTCTTTTCCGTCCCTTAGTTTGTCTTTGACATCTGAAGATTCCCATGGGTATTTTCCATCTATATGATATTCTGGAAAGTATTTGTAAGTTGAAGCCGAAACAGAGACTGGTTTAGGATTTCCCATCAGATATCTTGTCAGATCTATCACATGAACCCCTATATCTATAACAGGCCCTCCACCGGATTCTTTTTTGACTGTAAACCATCCCTTTGGCGTCCCGCGCCTTCTCATATACCCTATCTTGGCGTAATATATCTTCCCAAGTTTTCCCTCATCTATGAATTGCTTCAACTTTTGTGCATCTCCACGAAATCTGTTGTTAAATCCCATCATGAGTAACTTTCCCGTTTTTTGAGATGTTTCAAACATATTTTGGGCTTCCTTTACGTTCATGGCCATTGGCTTTTCGCAAAGTACAGCCTTTCCGACGTTCAGAGCGTCGATTGTCATTTGGGCGTGCAGATAATTCGGTGTGCATATGCTTACAGCATCAACATCGGGATTAGCAAGTAAGTCTTTGTAATTCGTGTAGGTTTTGGGTATAGAAAATTGTTCCGCAACTTTCTTCAGCCTGCTTTCAACGACATCTGCCACACCGACGATCTCCGCTCCCGCTTCGATGTAAGCGGGAATGTGCGCAATTTGCGCAATAAGTCCCACTCCTATAACTCCAACCTTTACCTTTNTNNTNNTCATAAAGATACTTCCCTTCAAATTCAAGATAGAATAAATGTATTTTTCACTGCTGAATTTCTATCTCTCTTTTTTCTTTATGAGAAATGTAAGCATTTTCAAGTAATTCTGTTAATTTAGTACCATCTTCCGTTCCAAAATAAATATGCTCTCCTTTTAATATTCCATCAACCCATTGAACAATTGGTGCTGGAAGCGCTTTTGGCAAAGAAGATGGATTGACCCAACCGCTGAAAGCGGGATCCATCTTTTTTGATATAAGTTTTACATCATTACCGTTGATTATAATGCTACCTTCTGTTCCATAGACCTCAAGCATCGGCAATGTCTTATATGTTACAAAACTTGTTTCTACAATTGCTAAGGCCTTATTCTGAAATTCAATAGTACAGACAGCGTTATCTTCAACAATTCTGTTGGTAAAATAATTGAACATGGACATGATTCTCTTCGGCTTTCCAAGTATCCAACTGGCAAGATACATAGGATGACAACCAAGATCCATCATTGCACCTCCACCGGTTGCTTTTTCATCATACCAGTAATCGGGTAGCCAATTATTTAAAGCTCCATCATGGCCATTTCGTGCTCTTAAAAGTGTTACGTTACCAATTAAATTTTCATCAATAACCTTTTTTACATAAAGATGCTCGGGAGTAGTGCGATCAGGAAAAGATATACAGAATTTAACCCCCGATTTTTTTACAGCATCTGCTATTTTGTCACAATCCTTTACGGTCAATGCCATGGCTTTTTCAGTAAAAATATGTTTTCCTGCTTGAGCTGCGGATACCATTATATTCGCATGCATATTAGTAGGAGCACAGACTACAACTCCGTCTACATCTGATCTTTTAAGTAATATATCTAAGTTATCTTCAAAATCTGCTTCCAATTCTTTGGCCCATTCTTTTCCTCTGGAAGGTAATTCATCCCAAACACATGTTATTTTTACGTTTTTGAGAGATCTTAAGATATTAGCATATCCTCCAGCATGGACATGCCATTTACTTAACATTGCTACCTTAAGCATATTCCGTATCATCTCCTTTAATTCCCAAATTAATATTCAATTTCAATAAATTGCCCAACAAGTTCAAATTCTCCATCAACAATTTTTTGCCCGGTTAATTCTAAACTTCTTTTATCTGGTTGAGATCCTCCGATCATAACTTTGAATTTTCCGGGCTCGAGAATACATCTACCTTCATTATCTATCAAAGCCATCTGCCTTGGAATAAGATTAAATGTAACTCGTCTTGTTTGTCCAGAATTAATATGTATCCTTTTGAATCCCTTTAATTCGTAATGGGGAATAATTGTCGATGCATCAAGATCCTTTAAATACAATTGAACCACTTCGTCTCCAGACTGATTGCCAATATTTGTTATTTCAATGCTGATTTTTACATTTTTTCCAATTCTTAATTTCTCTGGTTCTATTTTTAGATTTTTGTATTCAAATTTTGTATAACTTAGGCCATAACCAAATGGATAAAGTGGTTCTTCATTCATATATCTATATGTTCTTCCTTGCATAGAATAATTTTCGAAGGGAGGAAG
>JGI24721J26819_10002380_pt1 | contig 20825 bp, 21 predicted proteins | sample YelNatPaOPGAMG01_FD_26819 | JGI IMG/M metagenome (IMG submission 26819) | reverse complement strand
AGCGCAAGGCCTTAGGCATCGACAAGGCCCGGGAACGGGTGCTCTATGACATGGCCATGCGCCGGGAACTGGAAGCCGCCGCCGCGGAAGAGCATTAAGAGATGTAGTTTGCTGGGGCAGGAGGGCCCAGGGCCGGTGGGCCTTGGCGTCCTCCCCCCAGCCCCACTCCCAATCCCGTTGGGTTGCATGTACTTCCAGCCCTTGGCGGAAATGCAGGAAGGGCAGGGAAAAATTTCCCTGCCCTTTTTGTCGGGCGGCTGGCGGGCAAATTGACAAAAAATTCCTGGGGCCTAAAATAACAAGCAGAAATTTCTGGTTTTTTACATGAGCTCCCCGACCAAGCCCCCGTCCGCGAAACCCCATTACCACGGCCATCGGGCCCGGCTGCGGGGCCGCTTTCGGGCAGGCGGGGCCGCAGCGCTTCAGGATTATGAACTTCTGGAGCTCCTCCTGACTTTTGCCATTCCCTACTCGGACGTCAAACCCCTGGCCAAAAGCCTGATCGCCCACTTCGGCTCCTTCGGCCAAGTCTTGGACGCGCCCCTGGAGGGTCTCCTGGAAGTCAAGGCTGAGGACATCAAGGGCCGGTCCCTGCGCCTTACCGAGTTTTCCGCGACCTTGATTCACTTGGTGAAGGCCTGCCATGAAGTGTATCTGAAGGAAGAGGCCTTAAAGCGCCAGCGCATCCTGTCCCTGGAGGCGCTGGTGGACTACTGCCGCACCGCCATGGGGGGCCTCAAAGACGAGCAATTCCGGGTGCTGTATTTGAACAGCCAGAACGAAATCATCACCGAGGAAATCCTTCAGGAAGGCACGGTGAACCAGACGGTGGTTTACCCCCGCAAGATCCTGGAGCTGGCCCTGAAACACAAGGCCACCGGCCTCATCCTGGTCCACAACCATCCGAGCGGCAACCTCATGCCCTCGGCTGCGGACCGGGAACTGACCAAAACCATAGTCCAGGCGAGCCGGCCCCTGAGCCTCACGGTCCACGACCACCTGATCATCAGCCGTCACGGGTATTTCAGTTTGGCGGAGCATGATATGTTGTAATGATTTGCCCGAGAAGAAGCAGACAGTTCCTTGGTAATCAGTCCGGTCTGTCGAAATTCAATTATGCAGGGTTCCATAATCAAAAAGATAGCCGCCATTGTCGGTCCGGAGAACGTCCTCACCCGGGAGGAAGACCGCTGGTGCTATGCCTATGATGCCACGGACCTGATGCATCTGCCTGATCTGGTGGTTTTTCCCGGGTCCGCGGCGGAAATCGCCGCCATTGTCAAGCTGGCCAACCGGCACCGCTTCCCGGTGGTGCCCCGGGGCGCAGGGACCGGCCGGGCCGGCGGCTCGGTGCCGGTCCAGGGGGGCGTGGTCCTGGTCACCACCCGCTTGAACCGCATCCTGGAGATCAGCCCGGAGGATATGGTGGCGGTGGTGGAGCCGGGGGTGGTCACTGGGGTCCTGAAACGGGCGGCGGTAGAAAAAGGATTATATTATCCCCCTGACCCCGGCAGCGCCGACTATTGCACCATCGGCGGCAACGTGGCCACCGGGGCCGGGGGGGCCATGGCGGTGCAGCACGGCGTCACCCGGGACTATGTGCTGGGGTTGGAAGTGGTGCTGCCCACCGGCGAAATTATTGCAGCCGGGTCCCGCACCATCAAAAGCGTAGTGGGTTACGATCTCACTCGCCTTTTTTTGGGGTCCGAGGGCACCCTGGGGGTGATCACCCGCATCGTCCTGCGCCTGGTAACCCGGCCCGCCAGCCGCCTGAGCCTGGCGGCAGGGTTTGCCTCCCTGGACGCGGCCCTGAGTGCGGTGGGGCAGGTGCTGCGCTCCACCATAACCCCCACGGCCATTGAGTTCATGGACCGGGCCACCCTGGCCTGCATCCGGAAAATGCTGCCGTTCAGCCTGCCGCCGGAGGTAACGGCCCTGCTGCTGTTTATGGTGGAGGGGCACCCCCGGGACGTGGCCGGGCGGGTCAAGCTTTTGAGGCAATTATGCCAAAAAAACCGGGCCCCCCTGGTCCTGCAGGCCCAAAACGAGGCTGAGGCTGAAAAACTGTGGGCCGCGCGGCGGTCCGTTTCGCCGGCCACCTTCAAGATGCGGCCTCACAAGGTGAGCGAGGATGTGGCCGTGCCCCTGGGGGCCATTGCCGCCCTGGTGGATGGAGTCGAAGAGATTTCCCGAAACCGGGACCTTCCCATCATCTGCTTCGGGCATGCCGGGGACGGCAACATTCACGTGAATATTATGTTCGACCAAGCCCAGCCCCGGGAGCGGGAGGCGGCCCACGCGGCCACGGAAGACCTGTTTTTCCTGGTGGGGCGTCTTAAAGGCACCCTTTCCGGCGAGCACGGCGTGGGGGTCACCAAGGCCCCCTATCTCGGCCTGGAGATCTCTGAAGCGTCCATGGCCCTGCAAAAGCGCCTGAAGCAGGCTTTTGACCCCAACAACATTATGAATCCTGGGAAGCTGTTTCCCCCTGAGCCTCTTGCCTGATGGAATCCCAGGTTTTGGAAGGTATGACGGAACTATCTCTCAGCGCGGCCGGGCTTCGCGCTCCCCTGGCCCCTCCCTCCCAGTCCGCGGCTCCCTCCTGCGTGCGCTGCGGGGCCTGCATGGCGGTTTGCCCCCTGTACCGGGTCACCGGCCGCGAGGCTGCGGTGGCTCGGGGCAAGCTCACCTTGTGGGAGCTGTTTCAGGCCGGTCGTCTGGATTCCCCCGAGGCTCTCCGCGAGGTGCTGGAATTTTGCCTGCTCTGCGGGGCCTGCACCGAGAAGTGCGCCGTGGGCCTGGCGGTGCCCGAATTGGTCAAAAAGGCTCGGGCCGAGATCATCAGGCGCGCCGGCTCTCCTTTTCGCCCCACCTGGTTGTTGGCCCGGGCGGCCTGGCAGGCGCCCCATCTGATACCTCTGACGGCCCCCTTCGCACCGGTTCTCAACCGCCTGAAAAACTGGCTGGGGGAGGAAAGCAGTCTGGCTTATCGGTTGTTTCCGGATTTCTCCCTGGCGCTGCGCCGGTTTCCCAACCTGAGCCGGGCGCCTTTTCGCCGGCAGGCGCCTTCCTATGTACCGGGCCGGGGCCGGCTCAAGGCGGCCTTTTTCAGCGGCTGCGGCATCGAGGCCCTTTTCCCCCAGGCCGGTTTGGCCTTTCTGCGCATCTGTGAACGCCTGGGGATTGAGGTGCTCATCCCGCCGGACCAAGGCTGCTGCGGCTTGCTGGCCGAGAGCGCCGGGGAGGAGGAATTATCCCTGGACCAGGCCAGGAGCCTGGTCCACACCTTTGGCGGGCTCCGGGTGGACTTTGTCGTCGCCGCGTGCGCTTCTTGCAGCTACCGCTTGAAGCGCCTGGGACAGGTCCTGGCCGGGAAGCCGGAGGCCGCCGCGGCCGCGCCTTTGGCCGCCAGGGTGCTGGATGCCAGTGAGTTCTTGGTGAGAGTGGCGCAATACCAGCCTGCGGCCACCCCCCGCCCCGCGCTGGTGACTTACCACGACCCCTGTCATCTCCGCCGCAGCCAGGGGATTGCCGAGGAGCCCCGGGAACTGTTGAAGTCAGCCACCGGCGGGGCGCTGCGGGAGCCCGCCAATTATGATTGCTGTGGCCAGGGGGGCGTCTTTGGGCTGGTTTCGCCCCGAATTTCCCAGGAGCTGGGCCGGCAGCGCCTGGCAACCTATCAGGCCACCGGCGCGGAAGTGCTGGTCACTTCCTGCAGCGGCTGCCTGGTGCAGCTTGCCCGACTGGCCCAGGATATTAAGGTGCTGCATCTGCTGGAATTAGTCGCCTAAAGAGAACAAAGGTTCGGGAAGAAAGATATAAAAGCTTGACAAATTTTTCACAATGGCATAGCTTTTCAAAAAAAAATGGCCTATAAACATTTAAGGAGGATTTATACACATGGCCGTAGTGGAACATGCGGGCAAAAAATTTGAGGTCGACGAGGACGGCTTCCTGGCCAACTTGGATGAGTGGGGCCCGGAGTGGGTTGACTATGTGAAAGAATTGGAAGGCATCAAGGAGCTCACCGAAGACCACTGGAAAGTGATCAACATGCTCCAGGATTACTTCAAGAAGAATGGCATCGCCCCTATGGTACGGATTCTTTCCAAGGTGACCGGGTTCAAATTGAAGTATATTTATGAGCTCTTTCCCTCTGGTCCTGGTAAGGGTGCTTGTAAAATGGCGGGGCTGCCCAAGCCCACCGGCTGCGTCTAAAAGGCTGCTCCATTTCTTAGCGCCCGGGTCATCTTTCGGAGGCAGATTTTCATACCTCAGGGATGGGAATCTGCCTTAATTTTTGGGGCCGCCTGAGAGTTGCGCCCTAGTTGGATCACGAACCCGGTCAGGTAACAGAGGTTTCGTGCAGATGNAGCGGTCAGGCGTCCGGGGGCCTGATAAGCATTGACAACTGCTTGTTCCCCTCGTACCATTTTAAACTAAGACGGTTATTCCCTTTGCTCCGGAAGGTGTTGGTGAGGGGGGTGGGAGGGGCGAGGGCCTTGGACCTTAGCTTCGGCCCCTGCCCAACTGCTGTTTTTTTGTGGAGAGCAACGGGCATAATTGATTAGGATAAATTTCTTGGACCGACTCCTGCTCCATTAATGATCGGGAGTTTTTGAGGAGCATGGTCATGGCCAGACCGATTAAGAAAGTGTTGTTTATTGAGCCTCGGGCTCCCCGGCCCCATATTTTCAGCCGGGTGGTGATTCCTCGACTGGGTTCAGTTCTTCTGGGCACCATCCTGCAGAACCGGGGGCTGGAGGTCAAAGTGGTGGTGGAAGAGGTGGCCCAGCCCGACTATCACACCCTGGATTTCAAGCCCGACCTGGTGGGTATTTCGAGCATCTCGTCCACTGCGCCCCGGGCCTACGCGCTGGCCGACTTCTACCGGGAGCAGGGCATTCCCGTGGTGTTGGGTGGGGCCCATCCGAGCTTCCTTCCCGAAGAAGGTTTGCAACACGCCGACTACGTGGTCTGTGGCGAAGGGGATGAGGCCCTGCCGGAGTTAATTCAGATCCTGGAAGGCGGGGGCGATATCACCCAGGCGGGCAATATCTGTTACCGCGACGGAGATACGGTCCACAAAAATCCCTGGCGGCCCTTCCTGGAAGACCTGGACAGCCTGCCCATCCCGAATTACAGCCTGATCCATCAGTGGAAAAGCAATGCCAACTGCATTTCCATCGCCACTTCCCGGGGCTGCCCGTTCAATTGCAGCTTCTGCTCGGTAATCCTCCTGTTCGGCCGCAAATACCGCTATAACAGCGTGGACCGGATCCTGGAGGAGATTCGGGTCAATGGCTCCAAGGCCCGCCACATCTTCTTTTGCGACGACAATTTCACCGCCAACCGGCAGCGCATCAAAGAACTTTGCGAACGGATTCTGCGGGAAAACCTCAAGATCGAGTGGAGCGCCCAGGTACGGGTGGAAGCGGCCCGGGATCCGGAGCTGCTGGAACTCATGGCCCGCAGCGGCTGCTATGTCGTGTTTGTGGGCCTGGAGTCCATCAACCCCGCCACCCTCAAGGCCTACAATAAGTCCCAGGACCTGGACAGCATCCAGAATTGCGTTATTAATTTCCATAAATATGGGATTAAAGTGCACGGCATGTTTGTCTTTGGCTCAGAGCAGGATCACTACCAGGTCATCCGGGACACCGTGAAATTCTCCCGGCGGATCGACCTGGACTCCCTCCAGTACCTTATCCTGACGCCGGTGCCGGGCACGCCGGTATATGAGGAGTTGGAAAAGCAGAACCGCATTATCTGCCGGGACTGGAGCCAATACGACGGCCATCATACCGTGTTCCGGCCCCGGCAATTCACCCCTTACGAACTGCAAACCGAGACCATCCGAGCCATGAAGAAGTTTTACAGTTGGCCTTCGGTGATCCAGCGTCTCCTGGCCCGGGACTGGTTTTACGTCAAGCTCAAGGCCTACGGCCGCCTGCTCATCTGGCGGTCCCGCTGGGACAAGAACAGCTATATCCAGGACCTCCGGGAGCAATTTGCCTCCCGGGTTAAGCGCCTGCGCCGGTGGCTGCCAGGAGGCAGCCCGGTGACCCGGGTGGGCATCCCGGCGGATGTCTGGCAGCTCGGACCTTGGGAGAGCGCCCCCCGGGAATTCCTCCTGCGCTTCTTGCAGAAGCTGGGCGTTGAGGTGCTGCAGGAAGTCGGGACGGACGCCGCCGGTGAAGGCCCGGTAGCCGCGGTCAAGGCCGAGATCGCCCGCCTGCAGGAAAAGGCCGATCTGGTATTGCTGCCCCTTTGGGACAACCTGGAAACCGCCTGCCAAAAAGTACGGGATCTGGCGGAAGATTTCTCCCAGGAAGGGTGGAGCAAGCTCCTGCCCCTGAAGTTCAACCGGGATTCCTTCTATAACGCTTGTATTGATCTGGGATTGTGTTTCAAAAACCGTCTGGGACATATCCGCCGCATCTACTTCCAGACCCTGCAAGAAGTGGGGGCGGAGATTTAGGCCGCCGAGGTTGAGACCGATCCGCCAAAGGCGAAGCCCGGGCTTCGCCTTTTTTTTAGATTCTTCAAGGTCGACCGCCTGGGATTTTGCCGAATTCCATCCTTTTCGTCGAGAAAAACCCTTGATTTCCAGGAGTAGGGGACATTCGGGCGATTAATCCGGCCGCTGCCTTAAGCCGGCTTGGCAAGGCCGTATCCTTGACCACAGCGAACAGCCAGGCTGCCTGGACCTGGCAGACTTCGACACGGTTTTGCCACCTGCCCGCCTTTTCGGGGAAAGGGGTAAGGGGGCAGCGAACTGAGGTTTGGGGGTTTTTCGGTGGGGGCCGGAGCCGAGACAATGATCGGAAAGAATCTATATTTTTTTATCGAATAAAATAAAAATAATTTATTTTTTACTCAAACCATGCTATGAGCAAGCAATCGGTTGTCACGAAAATTTTGGGGTTTTTCCCCGGCCTTTGGGAACCCTATGGCCTCCTCTTCCTTGCCCGCCTTGCCTGCCAGTCCGCCCGCCCCGGCGGGCACCCTGATCCGCCTGCGGGGGCTTTACCCTTCTCTCAAAGCTGCGCTCCGTAAGGTGGCCGACGTCGCCCTGGCCCGACCCGAACTGGCGATCTACGCCTCGGTCAACGAGGTGGCGGCCGCGGCCGGGGTCAGCGAAGCTACGGTCATGCGTCTGTGCCGCCTCCTGGGTTTCCGGGGTTTTCAGGACTTCAAGATCGCCCTGGCCCGGGAACTGGTGACGCCCCTGCAACGCCTCCATGAAGAGGTGGCGGAAGGGGATGACGTGGCCACCATTGTTCACAAGGTCTTCCAGGCCAACATCGCCGCTCTCCAGGACACCCTGAAGGTGTTGAATCTGGAGGCCATGGCCGCCGCCGCCCAGGCACTCCAGGAGGCCCGCCGGATTTTACTGGTGGGCGTGGGCACCTCCGGCCCCATCGTCACCGACGCGGCCAATAAATTCTTCCGCCTGGGGCTTTGGGTCCAGGCCATCACCGACGCGCATCTCATGATGATGGCGGCCGCGCTGCTTACCCCCCAGGATGTGCTTGTGGCNGTGTCCCACTCCGGCAGCACCCGGGACACCGTGGAAACCGCCAAAACCGCCAGGNACGCGGGAGCCCGGGTCATATGCATCACCAACAATTCCCTGTCNCCTTTGACCAAAACCGCGGACCTGGTCCTGGTGACCGCCTCCCGGGAGACCCGCTTCCGCCAGGAGGCCATGGCCTCCCGGCTGTGCCAGACCAGCATCCTGGACAGCCTTTACACCCTGATCGCTCTGGCCCGGCCCGAGGAGGCTTTGCAGAATCTGGCTAAGATCGAAAATGTGATTGTCACCAAACAGTACTGAGCACAGGATCACCCATGCAAACCGAAGACGCCCTGAAGCAAGAGATGGTGATAATTTGCCGGATGCTGCATCAAAAAAACCTGATCGCCGGCCTGGACGGCAACGTCAGCGTCAAATGCGGCGATTACCTGCTGACGACCCCCAGCGGGGTTCACAAAGGCTTCCTGCGGTCGGAACAAGTCATCGCGGTGGACGGGGACGGCCGGGTATTGCAGGGCGAGGGCCAGCCCACTTCAGAGATTGCTTTGCACCTGGCAGTATACCGGCGGCGGGCCGGGGTGAACGCGGTCATCCATGCCCATCCGCCGCTGATTACGGCTTTTTCCATTGCCGGGGTGTCGCTGGAAGAGTTTATTCTGCCGGAAGTGGTCTTGTCCCTGGGCCTGATTCCCACCGCGGCTTATGCCACGCCTACCACGTCGGAGGTGCCCGAGTCCATTCAGGGGCTCATCGAGCGCTATGATGCCTTGATTCTGGAGCGTCACGGCGCGGTCACGGTGGGCCGGGATCTTATGGATGCCTACAACAAGATGGAGAAACTGGAACACTCGGCCCTGGTGGTTCTCACCGCCTTACAGTTGGGCCGGGTGCGCCGGCTGCCTCCCCAGGAGGTGGAAAAGCTCATCCAAATGCGGCACTTGAAAAGGCTTAACTCAGGTTGAGCCTGCGAATTTCAGTTGCCCCGGCCCAACCCCTCCCCCATGCCTTCCCCCTTCTGGATATGATATAGTTAAGCCGCTCCAGCCGGGCTGCGCCGGGCTTGGTTCAACCTGCTTATTCAGGAGTGATTAGCCGTTGGCTGATCGGTATCCCCAACGCGTCGTCATCGTGGTGAATATCCCCCGGCCGCCGGTAGGCGCGGGGCTGGCCCGGGCCTTCGCCAAGCTGGGGAGCGAACCCAAAATCTTCATGTCCCACCTGGTAAATACCCGGTTTGACCGCTACGTTATCCACCCCCTTAATCACCTGGCTCACAACTTGAAAATCCTGCCCAAGGGGGTCAACTTTTTCGAAAATCACCCCCTTTGCCACAAGGAATACCGCAACCGCAGGTTTTTGGAACTCTGCCGGGAATTCAAGCCGGATCTTATCTTCCTCACCCGGGGGCTGCGCTTCAAGGCGGAAACCCTGGCGGCACTCCGGGAGTTGACCACGGTTTTTTGCTGGCACACCGAATCCGAGAGCCGCTTCCCGGAGATCGAACCCGAACTGCCTTACTATCATCACACCTATTTCTTCTCCTCCCTGAGTCTCCGACGAGCCCGGGCCCTAGGTTTCGCCAACACCGGCCTGCTGCTCCACGCCCTGGACACCAGCCTTTTTTACCCGCTGGGACTCCCCAAGGTGTATGACTGGTGCTTTGTGGGCCAATGGCACCCGCGGCGGCAACGTTATTGCGAGGCCCTGGCCCGGGTGTCCCGAAACTTTGTGATCTACGGGCCCCGCTGGCGCAAGAAAGTTTACCGGCAGCCGGTGATTTGGCGGCGCATCAAGGGCTGGGAGATCTGGGGGGAAGACCTGAATCGCCTCTACAATCAAGCCCGGGTGGCGGTCAACATCTCGGTTTGGGGCGATAACCCGGGGGAGAGCCACGGGGCCAACATGCGCATCCTGGAAATCCCTGCCACCGGCACTTGTTTGCTTACCGACCATGCCGGCGACGCGGCCCGGCTGTTAACCCCCGGAGTGGAATTTGTGGCCGCCGCCGACCTGAAGGACATGCAGGAACAACTGGCCGCGCTCCTGGCTGACGAGGACCGGCGGGAACAGATAGCCGGTCTGGGGTGCCAAAAGGCCTCCCGCCTGCGCACTTACGACCACATGGCCGCTGAAATCGCCGCGGACTGGCGGCGGCTGCAAGGCCAGGAGCAATGAGCTCCGGATCAGAACCCGGCCGCNGGATTGGCGATGGTCGGTCCTNTGATTCGCGCCTCACTTCAAAGGTTCCCACCACTGCTGCAAAGTGGCAATGACGTCTTCCGTGGCAATGGCCTTAAGGCACAGATTATCCGGGCAGCGGCGGGTCAGGCAGTCCGGTGCGGCACAGGCGCCCTCCTTGGCGTAAAGATAGGTGGCGGTCTCCACCTGGTAGGGGCCGATACGGGCAGGATGGTCGGCGCCCAGCAAGGCCAGGGCAGGAACCCCCAAAGCCAGGGCCATGTGGAGGGGGCCGCTGTCGTTGGCCACCAGGAGGCGGCAGTGGCGGAGCAGGCCGGCCACCGTGAGCAAAGGGTAGCGCCCGCCGGTGACCAGGGTGGGGCCGGGGAGCCGGGCCGCCAGACCCTCCGCCTCGGGCCGGTCCCGGGTTCCGCTGATAATCAGGATAGGGGCCTGATAGCGTTCGTAGATAAATCTCCCCAACTCGGCATAGCGTTCCCGCGGCCACCACTTATAGGGAGCCGACCCGGTAGGGTGCAAAGCCACCAGGAGCTCGGGGAGATGACCGAAATGCTGCGCCAGGAGGTCCCGGGCCCGCTGCCACTCCGCAAGGGGGACAGCCATGGCCATGCGCTTGTCCCGGGTGTCCGCGCCCAGGAGGCGGGCATAGGCCAGACGCCGTTCAATGGCGTGCTCCAAGGGGTTGGAGTGGGAAACTGTGGCTGAGTATGTAAAGGCCAGGGGGCTGTGCGCCGAGCCGATGATGAAGGGGGTTCCGGCGGCCCAGGCGATGAGGCTGGCCTCCGGATCGTTGCCGTGGAGGATGATCGCCAGATCGTAGCATTGCCGGCCGATCTCCCTCATGAGCCTGAAAAGGCGCATCCCGCGGCCGGGGTAAAGCCACAGCCGGGAAAGGTGCGGGTTATGGGCCGCCAAGTCCCCACAGCGGGGATGGACCAGCGCCTCCAGTTCCCAGTGGGGATAAGTCTCTTTCAGGGCCCGGAAGGTGGGGGTGGAAAAAAGCAGGTCCCCCAATGCGGTGGCGTTGAGAAGCAACACCCGGCGCACGCCGGCGGGATCCAGATCCTCCAGGGGCCGGGGAGGCCGCCGGCGCACCGCGTCTCTAAGATAGGCCTGGGAAGCAGCCCTTAAGACTTTATGCCACACCCTCTGCACCTGCCGGGAAAATATCCATATCCTCCCTTTTTTAATGCAAATTTACAAGGGGTGACCCGGGGAAGCGTTGATTTATCCCCTCCGCCGTTTAATCGGCCGGCCCCCGGGTTGGGTGCAGAATGCACCTGAGGGCATCACCCCAGGCAATCAACCGCACAGAAATAAAGGGGTAAATTTTTGGCACGGATTCTGCTTCCACTTTTTAAAAATGCCTGCCAGAACATCGGCCTGAAGTTGGAGGCCCAACTTTGCCAGGAGGCTGATTCAAGAGGACAAATGCTTGCCATCCCCGTGTTGCGTTCCCGGGTCGCACCGGTATTGGACTGGTGTTCCAGCATCAGGATATATCCTGATGAGCCGGGTTACCAGGGCTCGGGTCAAGAGATCAAGGTTTCGCACCTGGAGCCGGGCCGGCGCCTGGAGTTTCTGCGGGACCAGGGCGTGACCACCCTGATCTGCGGCGCCTTGAGTCCCGATCTGCGGCATTATGCCGCCAGACTGGGAATCAAGGTGGTCTGCGGCGTGGCCGGTGAAATTGAAGAGGTCCGCCGGTCGTATTGGCAAAATCAATTGGACCGGCCCCAATTTTACCTGCCGGGGTGCCGGGGTCCAAGGCGCTACCGTTCCGGCTGGGGCTGCCCCGGCCTGAATGGGGTGCCGGGGTCGGGAGCAAGGGTCGGCAAAAACTGCCTGTGTCCTGAATGCGGCTTCCGTCAGCCCCACGAGCGGGGGATCCCCTGTTACCAGATGACCTGCCCCCGCTGCGGGCAGCAGCTGGTCAAGGAAGGCAGGGGGGTGACCGAGACATGATTGTCGCCATAGCCAGCGGCAAGGGCGGCACCGGGAAAACCACCATTGCCACCAACCTGGCGGTGGCCCTGGATGAACCCGTGCAGCTCCTGGACTGTGACGTCGAGGAACCCAACGCCCACCTCTTTCTCAAGCCTGTCATGCACCGGCGTTTTGAGTTTCGCCTGGAGGTGCCGGAAATTGACCCGGCGAAGTGCACCTACTGCGGCAAGTGCCAGGAGATCTGCCAGTTCAACGCCATCGCCGTCCTTCCTGAAGCAGCCTTGACCTTCCCGGAGCTCTGCCACAGCTGCGGCGGCTGCTTTCTCATCTGCCCGGCCGGGGCCGTTCAATCCCGGACCCGCACGGTCGGGGTGGTGGAAGCAGGCACCCGGGGGCCTCTCCGGTTTGTCCACGGGCGCCTGCGGGTGGGAGAGGCCTTGGCGCCGCCCCTTATCCGGCGGGTGAAAGCGGAAGCCAACCCCGATGGTCTGGTTATCACCGACGCGCCGCCGGGCACTTCCTGCCCGGTGGTAACCACGCTCTGGGGCTGTGATGCCGTGGTGCTGGTCACGGAGCCTACGCCGTTCGGTCTCTATGACCTGGAGTTGGCGGTGGGAGCCGTCCGGCAGCTGGGGCTGCCCATGGGCCTGGTGATCAATCGCGCCGACCTGGGGGACCGCCGGGTGCATGAATACGCGGCCCAAGAGAACCTCCCCATCCTCCTGGAAATTCCCTTCGACCGCCAGGCCGCGGGAGCCTATGCCCGGGGCCAATTGCTGGTGGAAGCGCTCCCGGCGTGGCGGCCTATGATGCGCGGTCTAATGGAAAGGTTGAAAGATATTTATGACCGCAATAAATGAACTGGTGGTGTTGAGCGGCAAAGGCGGCACGGGCAAGACCAGCATCGTGGGGGCCCTAGCGGCCCTGGTCCCGGATAAGGTGCTCTGCGATGCCGACGTGGACGCTGCGGACCTGCACTTACTCCTTGAACCCCGGATTCTGGCGCGCCATGACTTTGTCGCCGGCCATAAGGCCGAAATCGATCCGGAGGTGTGNCTGAAGTGCGGGGAATGTCTGCACTGGTGCCGCTTCGGGGCCATCAGCGACTCCCTGGTCGTCAATCCCCTGCTGTGCGAGGGCTGCGGGGTCTGCTTTCACCTGTGCCCGGCCCGGGCCGTCCGTTTTCCTGACAACCGCTGCGGGGAGTGGTATATTTCCAACACCCGCTTCGGCATCCTGGTGCACGCCCGGCTGGGCATCGCCGAAGAAAACTCCGGCAAACTGGTGACCCTGGTCCGCCGGGAGGCCCGCAGGCTGGCTGAAGAGAACAGCATCCCCTGGATCCTCACCGACGGGCCTCCGGGGATCGGCTGTCCGGTGATTTCTTCCCTGGGGGGCGCCCGGGCCGTACTCCTGGTGGCGGAGCCCACGATTTCGGGGCGGCATGACCTGGAACGGGTAGTGGCCCTGGCCGAGCACTTCGGGTTGCCGGTTCTGGTATTGGTCAATAAGGCGGACCTTCATTGGCAGGCCGCGCAAAAAATCGAGCAATTCTGCGCCGAGCGGGGCTATACCTTCCTGGCGCACCTGCCCTTTGACCCCGATTTCACCCGGGCCCAGGTTGAAGGAAAGACCCTCATGGAATATAATAACAAGAAATTACAAGCACTTTTCCTAGAGGTCTGGGTAAAATTACAAGCCGCACTCGACAAGTTGGCGCCAAAAGGCCATTGAAGCCCGCGCTGGCTGGGACTCAGGAACAGGCTTCCCCGAATCCGGCGCCCCGGTTTTCCCCCCAAACGGTCATTCTCGACAGCATTGCCGACGGTGTTTTTACCGTGGACCTGGATTGGCGGGTGACCTCTTTCAACCGGGCGGCGGAGGAGATCACGGGCATCACCGCCGCCGAGGCCCTGGGCCGCCCGTGCTGCGAAGTTTTTCGGGCCAACGTCTGCGACTCGGCCTGTGTTTTGCGGCATACCATGGAAACGGGCCGGCCTGTGGTCAATCAGCCCATTGCCATCTTGCGGGCCGACGGCAAGGAAATACCCATCAGCATCAGCACCGCCTTGCTCAGAAACGAAAAAGGCGAGATCATCGGCGGGGTGGAGACCTTTCGGGACCTGAGCCTGGTGGAGGAACTGCGCAAGGAAATCCACCGTCGCTACCGCCTGGGGGACATCATCTCCAAGTCTCCGTTGATGCAGAAAATTTTCGCTTTGCTTCCCGAGGTGGCCCGCACTGACAGCACGGTCCTCATCGAAGGGGAAAGCGGCACCGGCAAGGAACTGGTGGCCCGGGCCCTCCACCATTTAAGTCGGCGGGCCAAGGGCCCCTTTGTGGCGGTCAACTGCGGCGCCCTGCCCGACACTCTCCTGGAATCAGAGTTGTTCGGTCACACCGCGGGCGCGTTCACCGACGCCCGCCGGGACCGGCAAGGCCGCTTTGCGCTGGCTGAAAAAGGCACCCTGTTTCTGGACGAAATCGGCGACATCTCCCCGGCATTGCAGGTGCGGCTTCTCCGGGTCCTGGAGGAGAAAACCTACATGCCTTTAGGCTCTTCCCGCAGCCTGAAGGCGGACGTCCGCATCGTCACCGCCACCCACAAAGACCTGGCCCGTCTGGTGGACCAGGGGGTCTTTCGCAAGGATTTGTACTACCGCATCAACGTCGTGAAACTCAGGTTGCCCCGTCTGGCGGAGCGCAAAGAGGACATACCCCTGTTGGCCGAGCACTTTATCTCCCGCTTCAACAAGTTGCAGGGCAAGAAAGTCCTGGGACTGAGCTATGAAGCCCTGGCCATTTTTATGAACCATGATTGGCCGGGGAACATCCGGGAACTGGAAAACGCCATAGAACATGCCTTTGTCCTGTGTTCCTCCGGCCTTATCCAGCCCCGGCACCTGCCGGAGCACCTGCGTCCCGAAGTTCAGGCCGGGCCGTCCCTCACCGGACTCACCCTGGCGGAAGTGGAAAAAAGGGCTTTATGGCAGGCCCTGGAGCGGAATAACTGGCGCCGCCTGGCCACGGCCCGGGAACTGGGCATCGACAAAAATACCCTGCGCCGCAAAATGAGGCGGTTCGGGCTCACCCCTCCGGAAAAGGCAAGGGCTGATTAGGCCATGGCTCCGGCCTTCGATCAGGCCGCGTCCTATGACCGCTGGTATGCCACTCCCCTGGGGAAGTTGGTGGACCAGGTGGAAAAGGAGGCCATTTTCGGCCTCTTGCCGGATCTTGCCGGCCGGCTGGTGTTGGAGGTGGGCTGCGGCACCGGCAACCTCTCGCTGGAACTGGCCCGCCAAGGGGCCCGGGTGGTGGGACTGGACCTTTCCGCCCCTATGCTGGCAGCCGCGGCCTTGCGGGGCCGCGCCCAAGGCTTCCGCCTGAACTGGGTCCAAGGCGAGGCCGGCTGCCTGCCCTTTCCCGAAAATTGTTTTGACGGGGTGCTCTCGATCCTGGCCCTGGACTTTATGACGGACCGGCCCGGCGCGGTGCGGGAGATGGTGCGGGTCCTGCGTCCGGGAGGCTTTCTGGTGCTGGCCATGCTGAACCGCTACAGCCTGTGGACCCTGAAGCGGGTGGTCCGGGGCTGGTTCAAGCCTTCTTTCTGGCGGGGGGTCCGCTTCATCACCCCCGGGGATTTAAGACGTCTGCTGGCGGACCACCCGGAACTGGAAAACCGCCGCGGGTGCCAAGCCGTTTTTTTTCCGCCTTGGCCCAACTCCCTGCTCCGGCGTGGTTATCCTTTCCTGGAACGCCTGGGCCGGCGTCTCCGGCTGCCGATCGGGGCCTTCCTGGCGGCGAGCGCCGGAAAAAAGCCAAAATAGTCCGGTTGCCAATCTTCCCGCCCTATTGCCGCCCTTTTACCTTGCCTTAAGCTAAGGGAACAATATGTCCCCATTTTCCCTGCTGACTGGATGCATTTTGTTCCCTTAGTTCCCGCCCAAACCCGCTGGCAGCCGCTTCTGGCCCAGGGCCTGATCCTGGCACAAAAATTGACTAGAAGGTCTGTAACGAAACAGATGTATTTTGAGAAAGGAGTAATTGTTGATGGGCGGATGTCCTAGCAGTCAGTGCGGTCATGGGGGTAAAGGAGCCCACCCCGGCCCTGATCCGGAAGAACTGGGGTTGCAAGAGCAATTGCAGCGTATCCGACACCGGCTTCTGGTGATGAGCGGCAAGGGGGGCGTGGGCAAGACCAGCACCGCGGTGTATCTCGCTCTGGGCCTGGCCCAACGGGGCTACCGGGTAGGTCTTTTGGACGTGGATCTGCACGGCCCGGATGTCCCCCGGATGTTGGGAATTGAGGGTATGTTTCAGGCTGACGCAGATAATCGCATGATCCCCCTCCGTTATAATGACCATCTGCACGTAGTCTCCATAGAATTTTTGCTCCATGACCGGGACGAGGCCATAATCTGGCGGGGGCCTTTGAAACACAGTTTCATCCGTCAGGCCATTTCCCAGGTTAACTGGGGCGACCTGGATGTCCTGGTCATTGATTGCCCGCCCGGCACTGGAGATGAGCCCCTGAGCGTGGCCCAAACCATAGTCGGGGCCCAGGCGGTGATCGTTACCACTCCCCAGGAGGTCTCCCTGGCCGACGTGCGCAAGGCCATAAATTTCTGCCGCAAGGTGAATATGCCTATCCTGGGGTTGGTGGAAAACATGAGCGGCCTGATCTGCCCCCGCTGCGGCGAAGAGATCCCCCTGTTCAGCACCGGCGGCGGGCAAAAGACTGCCGACCTGATGCAGGTGCCCCTCCTGGCCAGTCTGCCCTTTGATCTCAGCGTGGTCCGAGGCGGCGACCGCGGACAGCCCAGGCTGGAGTCGCCCGACGACAGCCCCTTTCTGACGGCCCTGGGACGGCTGTTGGATGAAGTGGAAAAGCGCATGCCTCAGGGTGAAGCGAAATTGGGCCAAACATCAAAAGAAGTTCCGCCTGCGGAGGTGAAATCGACGATGACGAGGCCGGACACCACTACTTTTAAGGCCGCAGTGCCCCTGGCAGGTGGGGTGCTGTGCAACCATTTCGGCCATTGTGAACAGTTTGCCATCCTTCAGGTCCAGGATGGGCAGATCAACCACACTGAATTTCATACCCCGCCGCCCCACGAGCCCGGGGTTCTGCCCCGCTGGCTGGGAGATTTGGGCGTCAATCTCATCATTGCCGGGGGCATGGGCCAGCGGGCCCTCGGGATGTTTGCCGAGCAGGGCATCAAAGTGATAACCGGGGCTCCCAGCCAGGAGCCCGCGGCCCTGGTAAAAAGTTTCCTGGCGGGCAGCCTGACTACCGGGCCCAATGTCTGCGACCACTAACCCATATTAAGCCGGGGCGAGGCGGCGGAGACCCTGCCGCTCTTTGGCCGTGAACAGGAGGACGCGGTGAAAATTGTGGTCAGCGCCACCGGGCCCAGTTTGGAGGCCGCGGTGGACCCCCGTTTCGGACGGGCTCCCTATCTGTTGATCGTGGATCCGGATACCATGGAGTTTGAAGCGGTGCCCAACCGGGTTAACCTCCAGGCAGCCCAGGGCGCCGGCATCCAGACGGCGTCTCTGGCGGCCCGCTACCAACCGGCGGCGGTCCTCACCGGCCACTGTGGCCCCAAGGCCTTCATGACCCTCCAGTCGGCCGGCATCCCGGTGATCGTGGAGGTGAGCGGTTCGGTGCGGGAGGCGGTGGAGCAGTACCGGGCGGGGCGGTTAACTCCGGCGCCGGGGCCTAATGCCGTCAGCCATTGGTAAGCCTGGCCCGGACTTGATCTTGGAGACGGTCAGCAGTATTTTGACCACCAGCCCCGGACTCCGATAGCCCCGGACCTAAAATCTGCCGGGGAACTGACCGGGGGATAACAGTCACTGGGAAAAATCGGGTGCATCACCCACGCGGAACAAGGAGGTTATGACCATGCCTGGTTATGATGGAACTGGACCACTGGGAGCAGGGCCGGGCACCGGCTGGGGTCTCGGTCCGTGTGGAGCCGGCCGCCGGCGCGGCGGCGGTCAATTCTGGGGCCGGAGGTTCGGCCGCGGCGCCTGGGGCTTTGGCCGTTTCGGTCGCGGGGTCTGCTGGGGTTTCGGTCCCAGGAGATTTTTCGGCCCTTTCGCCTATGGCTGGGGTCCGGGCTACGAGGCTCCGGCCGATGAGGTTCAGGCCCTCCGTGAGGAAGAGGCCTACCTGAAGAACGAACTGGAAACCATTCAAAAACGTTTGTCCGAACTGGAAACCTCCTCACCATAACCCCTCTCTCTCCCCCTCCTGCCGACTCGGCTGGCAGGAGGGGATAATATTTACCGGCGAATTTTCCTGACTGCAAGGGAACAAATGTCTGAGATCACCCTTACCCCGATCACCAGATCCATAGACTGTCCCCGGCACCGTCCCTGTATTGACCTATCCTATTATGACCACGGCGGCGGCGAGACGCTGGTTTTGGTCCACGGTCTCGGGGGCGACGCCGCCGGCTGGAGGCAGCAAATCGCGGTATTGTCTGACTCCTGGCGAGTTGTCGCCATGGACCTGCGAGGTCACGGCGGCTCAGGTTACCGCCCCGAGGAAGCCATCACCCTTCGGGCTTTTGCTGATGACCTCGCGGCTCTCCTGAGGAGCCTGGGGGTTGAACAGGCCCATTTCTGCGGCAGTTCTTTGGGCGGCATGATTGTCCTGGAACTCTGGGTCCGGTTTCCGGCCTTGCTGAAATCCTTGATCTTGGCGGATACCACGGCCTTTTTCCCGCCGCCGCAGATGCTGGCTGATTTTTTGCGTCTTTTTGACCAGGTGGACCTTGCGGCCTGGGCCGGATTCATGGCGCCCCGCCTCTTGGGACCCAAGGCTTCGGCAAGCCTGGAGGAAGAGGTGAGGCGGACTATGGCTGCCACTTCCCGGGCCGTTTACCGTCAGGGTCTGGTGGCCGCGTTTCAGGCGGATTATCGCTGGATGCTTCCCTTAGTGGATATTCCCACCCTCATCGTGGTGGGTGAGGAAGACCAGGCCACCCCTATCGGCTATGCCCGCTTCCTCGCCAGCCGGATCAAGGGCTCAGCCCTCCGGCTCGTAAGGGCGGCGGCCCACCTGCCTCACCGGGAAAATCCTGAAGAATTCAACCGGATACTTAAGGAACATCTGGAAAGAATAAGAGAACGTCCTGGAACGATGAAGCCAAAAGATAAAAAGGAGGATTGGCCATGAAGCTTGAGACCCAAAGGCGAAGTTCGGGAGGCGGGCAGGGCGGCGGAGGCCGCGGCGCCGGCCCGGGTGGCGGCCGCGGCGGCCGCGGCCGGGGCGGCGGCTTCGGCGCCGGTCCGGGCGGGTTCTGTGTTTGCCCGGCCTGCGGACACCGCGAACCCCATCAACAAGGCGCGCCGTGCTTTGAGATGAAATGCCCCCAATGCGGCGCCACCATGACCCGGGAACGCTAAGCCGACTAATGGAGCATTGAAGCACAGGAGGGGCAGTTGAGGAAGATATCTACCCTGCCTGATTGGCCGCATTTTATTATTCAGAGCATGGCCGATGCAGTCATCACCGTTGACGGTGACATGCGGGTCACGGATTTCAATAAGGCGGCAGAAAAGCTCACCGGTTACCGCCGGGAGGAGGCCCTGGGCAAGTTTTGCGGGGAAGTGCTGCACAGCAGCATGTGCGGCCGGGAATGTCCTCTCAAGCTGGCCATGCGAGACGGCGAAGCGGTGACCCGGGAAGCGGTTCTGCACAACCGGCGGGGTCAGGATATCGAAGTCATGCTGGCCGCCTCGGCCTTGCGGGACGACCAGGGGAATCTCCTGGGCGGGGTGGAAACCTTTCGGGATATCGGACCCTTTAAACAGATCGACAAGGAGCGCCGCTACCTGGTGAGCATGTTCGCCCATGATCTGAAATCCCCGGTGGTATCGGTGGCCGGCCTGTTGAACCGCCTCCGCCAGGGCAAGGTGGGAGAGTTTTCCCAGCCCCAGGCCGAGTATCTCGAGACTATCTATCAGGAAATTCAGCGCCTGGAGAATCTTATCACCATGTTTTTGGAATACGCCAGGCTGGACCTGCACATTATCACCCCGGTGCCCAGCGCCATCCAGGTGGAGGAGGAATGCCAGGCGGTTATCAACCGCCTGCGCCCTCAGGCAGACGCCAAAAATATTACCCTGGAAACGGCGTATCCCCGGGAAATCGTGGTCCTGCAGGCTGATTCTCTGCTCTTCCAGCGGGCCCTGTGCAACCTGGTGGGCAACGCCATCAAGTATTCCCCTCCTCAAACCCGCATCCTCTTAACTGTGGAGAATCTCGCCAATGAAGTGCAGTTTGCCGTGCAGGACGAGGGTCCCGGCATCACCCCGCAGGACCAGGCCCATCTGTTTGAACCGCTGTATCGCGGCCAGGGTGCGGGCGAAAATTCCGGCCTGGGGCTGGGCCTGGCCATCGTCAAGAGGATTATCGACGCGCATGGTGGCCGCATCTGGGTAAAGAGCGAGAAGGGGAAAGGTTCTACTTTCTTATTCACCCTGCCGCGGCAACCTGGAGCTGACCGGACGGCACCCTCCGGTTAGGTCTTGCCGCCCCGAACGGGCGCGTTTTCACCCAAAAATTTCCCTGAAGGAGGACTTGTCATGAAAAAAGTGATGATGGTGGGTTGTGGATCCTACATGGACAGTGGTTACGGCTGTCCCGGGGAATGGCGTTGTTTGAAGGCGGCCGCCTTGGGAGAAGGAGCTTTTGATGAACCTGTGCAGGTGCTGGCCTTTGTCAAATGCCAGTGTCCCGGCCGGAGCCTGGCCGCCAACGTGGGCATGGCCATCAAGCTGGCCGAGCTGAAGCCGGAAGCCATTTACTTGAGTTCGTGTATGGCCAAGACCAAACCGGAGTGTCCGTACAGCAGCGCCGAACAANTCGCGCAGCTTATCCAGGGGAAGACCGGCATCCCGGTGATCCTGGGAACCCACGAATATATGTAAGTGTAGAGTAGAGAGGGAACAAGCATTGTTTAGGTCACCGACTTCCGAGGTCTCGGCCCTTTCGGACGGCGTGGCAAAAGGCCGGCAGACCTTGCAACGCTTGCCCCTCCCCCTCGTCAAACCGGACGTGCGGAGCTACCGCATCCGGCTTACCGATGATCACTCAGCCCTAGGCATTCACCGGGAGTTGACG
>JGI24721J26819_10002371_pt1 | contig 20845 bp, 21 predicted proteins | sample YelNatPaOPGAMG01_FD_26819 | JGI IMG/M metagenome (IMG submission 26819) | reverse complement strand
TGTCCCTTCCCGCCGACCCCCCGGGCTTTTTCCCTCCCGCCGTTTCGGATGCGGGATCGTCGGCCTGCCCCACCGCTTCAGCGAGGTCGCCGGTCCCGGCGGAGCTGGATGGTTTTTCCTGGCCCGATCCTTTTTCGTCCTCTCTCCCGTCACCGATCATGGTCCCCACGCTCCTTTCGTAAATATTATAGGGACATCTCCGGTGAAGGGGGAAAGGCGTTCCATGACCGCCATTATGGACGGACACGCCCTGCGAGGTTAATATTAATTAGGGCGGCGAAACGGGCGCCGCTTGATTGAAAACCGTATACGCCATGTGGGGGTGCTCCCGAGCGGGGGCTGAGAGCATACCCTTGGAACCTGATCTGGGTAATGCCAGCGAAGGGAACATGGCCGGAGATTTGGAAGATGATTTTCGCGCCGCTTGCCCTTCGGGTGGCGGCGCTTCGGTTTATCGGGGGTTTTGAAGCCAGGATCGTCGGGACCGGCCGGGGTGGGGGCGAAGGGAGGAGACGGAGGCCGGATTCCGCGTCCCGCGGCAGGGAAGGGCGGCCGGTTTCAAGGTTCCGGGTGAGCGGGAAGGCTCCTGGCCGGCGAAAGGTTTAAGGCCCCTAAAAGGCGCCTTGGGAGGTCAGGAAAGGCATCGGTTGTCGGGGAAGGCGTGAGGACGGAAGTCCCCGGAGGAAAAGGAGGTGTCATGGCCGTCGAGGAGACCACCATAACCGCGCTGATCACCCGCTTCTTTTGCCAGGATTTCCTGGACGGGCTGGAGCTGGACGTGGCCGTCGCCGGGGCGGGACCGGCGGGGATAACCGCCGCCCGATACCTGGCCCGGGCCGGGGCCAGGGTGGCCGTCTTCGAGAGGAACCTCTACGTGGGAGGAGGGATGTGGGGAGGAGGGATGCTCTTTCCCCGCATAGTGGTCCAGGAGGAAGCGGCGCCCATACTGGAGGAGGCGGGGGTGGCCCTCAAGCCCGCGGACAACGGGCTTTACGTGGCCGATTCCGTGGAGGCGGTCTCCTGTTGTACCGCCGCCGCCCTGCATGCCGGAGCTCGCATCTGGGTGGGCATGGGGGTGGAAGACCTGGTCCTCCGGGAGGGCGAACGGGTTTGCGGGGTGGTCCTCAACTGGATGGCCGTGGAACGGGCCGGGCTGCACGTGGATCCCATGGCCGTGAGGTCCAGGTTAGTCATCGACGCCACCGGACACGACGCCGAGGTCTGTCGGACCCTGCTGCGCAAAGTGCCCGGGCTACGCCTTCCCACCCAATCGGGGGGAGTCATGGGCGAGAGGCCCATGTGGGCGGAGAAGGGCGAGGAGGCCCTGGTGGGCAACACGCGGGAAGTCCACCCGGGTCTCATCGTGGCCGGCATGACCGCCAACGCCGTCTTCGGCTCCCACCGCATGGGGGCCGTGTTCGGGGGCATGCTCCTTTCCGGCCGCAGGGCTGCGGAACTGGCCCTCGAGCTGCTGGGGTCCGGGGCCTGAGAGCCCGGGCCATCCCGGCCCCGGGGAAAACGGGCTCCGTCGGGGGAGAAAAAGCCGGCCGCCGGGAGATGGCGGCTCGCATAACATGCGGGACATGGGAGGTTCTGGCAGGGAATGGCAAGAGAACGCGCCAGGGGGAGGGGGCTCGAGTTGGGCCTCTACGTCATAACCACAGCCCAGACCGCCGGTGGTGGAGGGCACCTCGACGTGGTACGCGCTGCCCTGGCCGGCGGGGCCGACGCCGTGCAGCTGCGGGACAAGGAGGCGGGGGGCGGGGAACTGTACCGGGTGGCCCTCGAGGCCTTGAAACTGATGAGGAAAGGCGGCGGGAGTCCTCTCTTTTTGGTCAACGACCGGGTGGACGTGGCCCTGGCGGCAGGGGCCGATGGCGTCCACCTGGGGCAGGAGGACCTGCCGGCTTCCGCGGCACGACGGATCCTGGGAGAGGGGGCCGTCCTGGGCGTATCGGCGGGCTCGGTGGAGGAGGCCAGGGCCGCGGAAGAGGAGGGGGCCGATTACCTGGGAGTGGGACCTATTTTCCCCACCCCCAGCAAGCCTGACGCCGGGGAACCCCTGGGACTGGAGGGCCTGCGGGCCATACGTCGGGTGGTGAACATTCCCCTGGTGGCCATCGGGGGGATAAACGAGGAGAACCTGGAAGAGGTTTTCGAAGCCGGTGCGGACGGTGTGGCGGTCATCTCCGCCGTGGCCTCGGCGCCGGACTTGGAGGAGGCGGTAAGGAGGCTGCGCCGCGCCGTGGATTCCTTTCGCTCGTGAGGCCGGTCGAGGCCCTTGGGGGTCGGAGGGGTTGAGGGAAAGGGCGGGCGAAGGGAAAGCGAGGGCACTGGCCCTGCGCGGAAGGCGGGGTGGTCTTGGAAGGCCCTTCCTCGGACATGGCCTGGGGGAGCGGGAACCGCTGGGTCATGGGCGGGCGGAGGGGGGTGTGGCCGGATAGGATAGGATTCCGGAGAGTTTGGAAGGTTTCCGACCGGAGCTTGAAGGACCCGGCCGGAAGCAGGGAAAAACCCCCACGGGGGAGAAGGAGCGTGCGTAAATGGACGAGACCTTGATGGAAAGGCTGCGCAGAGGCAGCGCACCCCCGGAACTGGAGAAGGCAGCCGGGGAGGAGGGGATGGCCCTGGAAGATATTGCCATGGCCATCGTGGAGGGAAGGGCGGTGTTTCCCTGCAACCGGGCCCGGATCCCGGAGCGCCCGTGCATCATCGGCGGCGGATCGCGGGTGAAGGTCAACGCCAACCTGGGAACCTCCAGCGATTACGCGGGGCTGGAGGAGGAGCTGGAAAAACTGCGCGCCGCGGTGGAGGCGGGCGCCGACGCGGTAATGGACCTCTCCACGGGAGGCCCCCTGGACCGCGTGCGCGAGTCCGTTGTGGCCGCCTCCCCGGTCCCCGTGGGCTCGGTGCCCATTTACCAGGCGGCGGTACGGGCCCAGGAAGAGCGCGGGAGCATCGTGGCCATGACCCCCGAGGACATGTTCAGGGCCGTGGAGGACCACTGCGCCTCGGGCATAGATTTCATCACCGTCCACTGCGGGGTGACCATGCGCGTCCTGGAGACCCTCAAGGCCAATCCCCGGGTGGCGGACATCGTCAGTCGCGGCGGAGCCTTCCTGGCCGGCTGGATTCTACACCACCAGAGAGAGAACCCGCTTTACGAGGACTTCGACCGCCTGCTGGAACTGGCCCGGCGTTACGAGGTCACCCTCTCCCTGGGGGACGGGCTGCGGCCGGGATGCATCGAAGACGCCACCGATGCCTCCCAGGTGGCGGAGCTGGTGGTGCTGGGAGAACTGGTGCGGCGTTGCCGGGAGGCGGGGGTGCAGTGCATGGTCGAAGGCCCGGGCCACATTCCCCTGCACCAGGTGGAGGCCAACGTGCGGCTGGCCAAGGCGGTGACCCGCGGGGCTCCTTTCTACGTGCTCGGACCCCTGGTGACCGACGTGGCGGCCGGGCACGACCACGTGGCCGCGGCCATCGGCGGAGCCCTGGCGGCCATGGCGGGCGCCGATTTCCTGTGCTACGTGACCCCCCGGGAGCACCTCGGCCTGCCCACCGCGGAGGACGTCAGGGAAGGGGTCATCATCACCCGCATCGCCGCCCACGCCGCGGACATCGCCCGCGGTGTACCGGGAGCCCGGGAATGGGACCTGCGCATGAGCCGGGCCCGCAAGGCGCTGGACTGGGATACGCAGCTCGCCTTGGCCCTCGACCAGCGCAAGGCCCGGCGCCTCTTCGGGGAGAGGCAGGTGGAAGGGGAGAAGGCCTGCACCATGTGCGGCGATTTCTGCGCCATGCGCTTCATCTCCCAGTTCCTGGGAAAGGAGGAGGTCCCGGTCTGCGATTGAGGCGGGTTTTTTCACCGTTGGGAAGGGGATGGTGGTGGCCATTGCCCGTGACCCGAAGAGCTGGGTGAGAGATGAGGGTATCTGAGAGCGGGGAATTCGGCCTGATAGAATCCCTCCGGCGCCTGCTCGGAGGGGCGGAGGGGAACCTGGTTCTCGGGGTGGGCGACGACGCCGCGGTCTTCAGGGACGAGGGCGGACGCCTGTGGGCCTATACCGCCGATGCCCTGGTGGAAGGTGTCCACTTCCTCCCCCGCTACACCCCGGCCCATTCCCTGGGCTTCAAGGCCCTGGCCGTGAACCTCTCCGACCTGGCCGCCATGGGAGGCGGCGGGAATTCCTACGCCCTGGTGGTCCTGGGCCTGCGGGGGGAGGAAGAGGTGTCCTGGGTGGAAGAGCTCTACCGGGGGCTTTCGGATTGCGCCCGCCTCTTTTCGTGCCGGGTGGTGGGCGGGGACGTGGTGCGTTCGCCGGAGAGGACCTTCCTCTCCGTTTCCCTGGTGGGATACCTCGGCGGGGAAGGGTTCCTTTCCCGGGGCGGCGCCCTCCCGGGACAGGCGGTACTGGTCACCGGGACGCTGGGTGATTCCTGGCTGGGGATGCAGCGGCTGATGCGGGGAGGGGGACCGGACCACCCCTGCGCCCAGAGGCATCTCTATCCGCGGCCGCGACTCGAGGAGGGTCGGGCGGCTCTCCGCCTGGGGGCCGCGGCGGCCATCGACGTGAGCGACGGCCTGCTTCGCGACGCGGGGCACATCTGCGAGGAGAGCGGAGTGGGGATGGAGATATATATGGAAAATATTCCTATATCGGAACCCGCCCGGCGATTGGGGGAGCAACTGGGCCTTGACCCCTTGCGGGCCGCCCTGGCCGGCGGGGAAGACTACGAGCTGTTGCTGACGGCGGACCGGAGGCTCGCGGACCTGCTGGCGGAGGAAGTACCGGCCTCGGTCATCGGCCGGGTGACGGAGGGTAAGGGGGTGACCCTTTTGGACGGGAATGGCCGTGCCGTGGCCGTGCCGGATACGGGCTACGAGCATTTCCGGGAGGGGTGAGATGCCCGGAAGCGGTTTCCGAGGTATGGTCACGCGGGAGTCCTGGCCGGTGGCGCTGACCATCGCCGGTTCCGATTCCGGCGGGGGAGCGGGCATCCAGGCCGACCTGAAGACCTTTTTCGCCCTCGGGGTGCACGGGACCTGCGCCCTGACCAGCGTCACCTCCCAGAACACCAGGGGAGTGATTTCCCGCTTCGACCTCCCGGTGGAGGTGGTGGTCTCCCAGGTCATGGCGGTGGCCTCCGACCTGGAGCCGGCCGCGGTGAAGACGGGGATGCTGGCCACGGCGGAGGTGGTCCTCGAGGTGGCCGGGTTGGCGGAAAAGCTGAAATGGGAAAAACTGGTAGTCGATCCCGTGGTCTTATCTTCCAGCGGACACCCCCTACTGGAAGAAGCGGGGATCGGGGTCCTGCTCGAGGAGCTCCTGCCCCGTGCCCTGGTCTTCACCCCCAACCTGGAGGAAGCCTCCCTTTTCACCGGGCTGAGGGTGGGGGATCCCGTGGAGATGAGGGAAGCGGCCCGCCTGCTGCACGAACGCGGGGCGCGCACGGTGGTGGTGAAGGGTGGGCACCTGGATGGGGAGGAGGCCCTGGACGTCTTCTTCGATGGCAGGAGTTACCATGAACTGAGAACCCGGCGCCTGGAGACCGGGGACGATCACGGCACGGGTTGCGTCTTTTCCGCCGCCGTCGCTGCCTACCTGGCGCGGGGAAGGGAACCCCTGGAGGCGGTGAGGGGGGCCAAGGATTTCGTGGCCTGCGCCCTGTCCCGTTCCCTGCGCCTGGGGAGGGGTCGGGGTCCGGTCAACCCGGCGTGCGCGGCGGATGCGGCGGCAGGCGGCATGTGGGAACAGGTGTGGGAGAGAAAGGAAGGGAGATGAGGATAGGACTGGTGAGCGACACCCACGGGGATCCCGTGGCCTGGAGGAGGGCCATGAAGCTCCTGGAGGGATGCGGGCTCATACTCCACGCGGGGGATCACCTGTATCACGGGGCTTTCAACCCCGTCCTCCCGGAGTACGACCCCCGGGAGATGGCCCGGGCATTGAACGAGTGTCCCATTCCCATCCTGCACGCCCGCGGGAATTGCGACTCGGAGGTGGACCAAGCGGCCCTCCGCGACCCCATACTCTCCCCCTACGTGGTCTGCCTCCTGGAAGGGGTGAAGGTCATGCTCACCCACGGGGACGCCGCGGGGGAGGCGGAGCTGGCGGAGATGGCTGCCGGCTACGGCATGCACCTGCTGGTGCGCGGGCACACCCACGTGGCCGGGATATGGGAACACGGCCCGCTCCTGGTGTGCAACCCGGGGAGCCCTTCCCTCCCCAAGGGGGATGGCGTACCCACGGTAGGTCTGCTGGAGGAGGGGAAGGTTCGGATACTGGACGTCCGGGACGGTTCCCTGCTCGCGGAGAAAGAGATCCCCAGTAGCCAGGAACGGGGTTGACCGGCAGAACCGGAACCCTGAGNATACTTTGCCTTCGGGTCTTTACCCTGTTGGATCTGACCTGCGGTCGACCTCCGGTCCGGTGGATATTCCATGCGCGGAAACCGTGTGCCGGATAGCCGGATATAAAGTGGGGACCGTTTTCCCCTCCCTGGTGGGCGTTGCGAGCCACCCCGGGACGCGGGGGTGGCAAGTGAATACGGTTTTCGGGCCTGGCTCGGTGGGGACGGCCGCCGCCCCTGAACGGGCTCCTTCCGTGCCTCCACGCGAGCCGGAAGCACGTGCCCGGTTTACCTGTCGGGGGGCTTGGCGTGATGGTCCGCCAAGCGGCGAGCTTAATAGGCCGGCCCGCCTTGTGGCAGAATAGAGGACACGGCCCAGGTATCGGCGAGGCGGACGAGGATGGTGGGAAATGAACCTCGAGGTGGACGCTGCTCTTCTCAGGGAGTTCGAGGAGGGGCTGGATCCGAGGCATCCCGAGGCTGGCCGCATACCGGCCCGCATACTGGGATACGGGGAGATAAGCACCGTCTTCGAGATCCAGGCCGAGGGGTTGCGGGGCTTGGCCGTCAAGCGCATGCCCATCTTCAGGGACCGCGAAGAGATGGAGGCCTACAGAGAGATCTACCTGGAGTACAACCGGATCCTGAAAGAGGAGGTGGGCCTGGCCCTGCCGGCCTACGGGTACGCGGAGGTCGTGACTTCCGGGGGCCGCCCCGTCTTTTACATCCTCCAGGAGAAGGTTCCCCCGGAATCCATAGGCAACCAGGCCATCCATGCTCTGGACCCCGAGGGGGTGGTGGGGCTGGTCCGCCTGGTGCTCCGGGAACTGCGCAAGGTATGGGATTTCAACCGGAAGCGGGATGACCTGGAGGTGGCCGTGGATGGCCAGGTGTCCAACTGGTCCATCACGAGCTTCAATCCCGGGAAACCGCTCCTGGAGCCCGGAACACGCCTCTTGTACCTGGATACCAGCACCCCCCTCTTCCGGGTAAAGGGAGCGGAGCAGCTGGACCCCGAGCTCTTCTTGCGCAGCGCCCCATCCTTCCTGGTGTGGATCATCCGCCTCCTCTTCCTGGAGGACGTCATGACCCGTTACTACGATTTCCGTTCCGTGGCCGTCGACCTGGTGGCCAATTTCTACAAGGAACAGCGGGCGGAGCTCATACCCGACCTGGTGGAGGCGGTCAACCGCTTTTTCGCCGAGGAGGCTTCCGAGCTGGATATCGCCCCTATAACCGTGAGGGACGTGGATTCATATTACCGGGAGGACGCCCTTATCTGGTCCCTCTACCTGAACCTCAGGCGGCTGGACCGTTTCCTGCGCACCCGCCTGTTGAGGCGGGATTATCCCTACATTCTCCCGGGCAGGATAAAGAGAAGGTAGGGCGGCTTTTACCGGCCCTGCGAGCAGTGCATTCACCGGCGTGGGGGGCCACGGCCGATGGCGCCAGGAGGGTTTGGGAAGGGGGCGGAGGAGGGCGGCGTGGCGGGGAGTGGAGGGACAGGGTGGCGGAGACGACGATCCGGGGCGGGGAAAACCCTCTCCGCCGCGGATGAAGGGACAGGAGGTGAGTTTGGGATGTCCCTCGTGGGCAGGGATGACAAAGAGAGGATAATCGAGAGGTTCTCCCGGCACGTCTCCAGCGGAAAGGCCAGGTTCTTCCGGGAGGCGGGCATCGACTTCGTATTCGGCCATCGCGAGGGGATCTACGTGTGGGACCTGGACGGCCGCCGGTTGATAAACTGCCACTGCAACGGGGGGGTCTTCAACCTGGGGCACCGCCATCCTCGCGTCGTGGCCGCCCTGCGGAGGGCCCTTGAGGAGTTGGACATCGGCAATCACCACCTCATCTCCGAGCACCGTGCCTTGCTGGCCGAGCGGCTGGCGGAGCTTTCCCCGGGAGACCTCAACCGGGTGGTCTTCGGGGTGGGAGGAGGTGAGGCCGTGGACACGGCCATCAAGCTGGCCCGCGGGCATACCGGGAGGCCAGGTATCATCTCCGCCCGGGGAGGTTACCACGGACACACCGGTTTCGCCCTGGCCGCCGGGGACCCCAAGTACAGCGATCCCTTCCGCCCCTTGCCTCCTGGATTCCGGCAGGTGCCCTTCGGGGACCTGGAGGCCCTGAAGGAGGCCATGGACGACAGCGTGGCCGGGGTCATCTTCGAGACCGTCCCCGCCACCCTGGGGATAGTGGTCCCCCCGGAGGATTACTTCGCCGGGGTCAGGGAACTCTGCGACCGTCACGGCGCGGTGATGATCATCGACGAGGTCCAGACGGGCCTGGGCCGCTGCGGGGCGGTGTGGGGGATAGACACCTACGGGGTTGCCCCGGACATCCTGGTCACCGCCAAGGGCCTTTCCGGAGGCATCTACCCCATGGCCGCCACCGTCTACTCCGATGCGCTGAACCCCTTCCTGGACGCCAACCCCTTCATCCACGTCTCCACCTTCGGGGGAGCGGAGTTGGGATGCTGGGTGGCCCTGGAGGTCCTGGATATCCTCACCGAGGAAGGGTTCCTGGAACACGTGCGGGAGCTGGCGGCGGTTTTCGAGAAGGGGTTCCGGGAGCTTCTCGCCGCTCACCCCGGGGTGCTGGTGGAAGCCCGGCAAAGGGGTTTGATGATGGGCCTCAAGATGGCCAACGATCTGTGCGGCCCCCTGATGACCCTGGCCGGGTTCCGGCACGGCATCCTCACCATCTACGCCAACAACGACACCTCCGTGAGCCAGATCCTTCCTCCCCTGGTCATGGAGGCGAGGGAGGCGGAGGCGGTCATCGAGGCCCTGGACGGCATGCTCGCGGAGGTGGAAAGAACGTTAGGGGCACAAGAATAGGGTTTTAAAGCGGCGCGGATGGAAAAGGGCTGACCCGGGCCGGCTTTCGATGTCCTTCAGTGACGGGTCACCTTGCCCGCCTTCATGCACTTGGTGCACACGTTCATGTGGGCGGGTTTCCCGTCCACGACAACGCGTATCCTCTGGATATTGGGGTCCCAGCGGCGCTTGGTCTTGCGGTGGGAATGGCTTATGTTGAACCCGAACCCGGGCCTTTTACCGCATATCTCGCATACCCTGGACATATCGACCTCCTCCGAACACTGGGATGTATGTTACCAGAACTGGTTTCCGCCGGCAAGCCGCCGATAAGTGCCTGCTGAAGCGATACAGCACCAGAGGGAATTGGCGTCACCGTTGGGCAGATGGACATATCCGCCCGGCGGCACCAGACTACGGGCATGGATCCAGGGGCAGGTGGTGGTGTAGGGAATGGCATCCATGCCTCCCGCTTGGCGGAAGGCATGGTAATTAAATGATATGGTTCATCGGCACCCCTGCGTTCTCCCCCGGCGCACCCGGGGCGCGCACGTATCCCGGGTGGGCTTACGGCCGCGGGTTTGGGGTGGCGCATGATTCCCCCGGTGGGCATCATGGCCCGGTCCGGCAGGGCAGGGTCACGGAACGGAGGCGAGAAGACCTTTCAAAGCTGGCCGTATGAGATCACNGCTCCGCCGGTACCCACCGCCCAGGCGTGGTTGTAATCGCAGGCATCCACGCCCAGGAGATCGCCGGTGGCCGGCGAGGACTGGAATTGCCAGTTATTTCCTCCATCGATGGTGAACCTTATGAAACCGTTCTTCCCCACCACCCAGCAGGAAGTCTTGTTGAGCGCCTTCACGTCCACGGGCGCCTTGGAGGGAGGGGGATTGGGGTCCCAGACATGGGCATCCCAGGAGAGCTGCGTCTTCCAGGTCGCGCCCGCATCCTCGGTCTTGTTGATGATGTATTTCCCGTCCGAAAGAGAAAAGTCGCACCCCACGGCCCATACCACCGTATCCCCGGAGGCGTCCATGCCGTCATACCAGCCGTAAACGGCTGAAGAGGTGGTCAAGTTGGACCCGTCGTTGGTGCACTTCCAGATGAAACCGCCTTCACCGGCCACGTTATCTCCCCCCGACAACCATATGAGATTAGCGTTTATCACGTCTATATCACCAAACCAGAACTCCGCCTCATGGTATTTCGTGGACCAGTTCCTCCCCCCGTCCGTGGACTTCAAGAGGTAACCCCCTGCCTCGTAGGAGCTCCCGATCAGCCATATGACCGAGCGGCTGACGGCGAAAACGTCGGAAAGATCGACGTTCAGCCCGCAACTCCTCGAGGTCCAGGAGCTCCCGTTGAAGAAACGGATGGTCCCTTTCCTTCCCACCGCCCACACGCAGTCGGAGGCCAGGGCGTGCACGGCGAGGAGCTCCTCGGATGTCCCGCTGGACTGCTTGACCCACTTGCTCCCGTCGTAGAAGATGATGGTCCCGGACTCGCCCACCGCCCAGACGTGGTTGGCGTCCAGGGCGGAGACGGCGTTCAGCTTAGCGCTGGTACCCGAGCTCTGGAGTTTCCAGCCGTAGCGGTAGACGCTCAGGCTGACCGGGACGTTGTTCTTGATCCTCGCCCAGCTGCCGTCTATTTTGGCCATCACCTGGGCCTGGAAATCGCCGGCGTAGCTCAGGACGCGGGAGGCCTTGAAGGAATATTCAGCCCCGGGATCGAGCACGATGCCCGTGAACCCGCTGATGTCCTGGGCCTTGTCCTCGGAGCGTATCCTCACCATGAGGCGCTGGATGGTCAGCTGTGTCCCGGTCAGGTTCCTTATCCTGAAGCTCGCGGAGACCTTGCCCCCCACCCGCGGGGGAGAGGGAACGAAGGCCAGGCTCAAGGGAGAGGTGATCTCCAGCGGGTAAGAGGCGGTCGCCGTGAACCCGGTGCCCTGCTCCCCGGCGGAGGAACCGGGTGCTTCCGCGGCCGCAGATGATGCCGGGCCGGGGAAGGCGGCGATGGCCGGGAGGAGCAGGGAAACCAGCACCGATAAGGCAAAAAATCCCACCCTGTAGCGATAACCTGATTTCCGATCCATCTCACACCCCCGTCTTCGCTTCGGGTTTGCCCCGCTGAGAAAGTATAAGACTTATGTAAATTATAGAAATCCTGGATTTAAGTGGCAAGAAAACCTAACTGGTCGCCGCATTTCATATAGTGGAGCGTGTTTTCCTGATATCAATTCAATTCTTCGTCACCGTATGGTCGGCGAGGTCCGTAAGGGTCTCTTTTGCCCAAGGATAGCCGCTCCCAAAATCGAGTGGCCGCATACGCATGTTTCTGGTCGCGAGACCGTATCGAAGAAGCCTTCGTTGCCCGCTCCGGACTTTGTTTTATCGAAGGCGTTGTGGCGCGAAAGCTGCCCGCGGAGGGCAACTTACCCATCCAAGGGGAGGGATTTCTCCGGATCTTTTACTATCCCCAACGCACTGCGCCGCCGCGCGCCCATCGTCACCTGGTTACCCGTCGCGGCCGGTTGTTATAATCATACCGTTCCGGTCCGGGAGGCTGGGAGGAAGAGTTGGGAGAAGCGAACGCATCCGGTGAGCTGGGAAAGATTACCATCAAGGACGAGGTGCTGGCCGACCTCGCCGGGCTCACCTGCACGCGCTGCTACGGGATCGTGGGAATGGCCAGCCAGAGCTTCCACGAGGGGGTGGCCGAACTCCTGGGAAGGGAGTCCCTCCGTAAGGGGGTGCGCCTCAGGCGCCGGGAGGACGCGGTGAGTTTCGACCTTTACGTGATAGTCAAGGCGGGCCTGAATATCGTGGAGGTGGCGCACAACCTCATCGAGCAGGTGAGGTACGTGGTGGAGACCTGCACCGGGCTCAAGGTGGACGACGTGCAGGTCCACGTGCAGGGTGTCCGCGAGTCCTGAGGCCGGGGGTGGGAGATTTGGTGGAGAGGTTGCGCGCCGGGGACCTCGTGGGCATGGTGGACGCGGCCATCGACGCCCTTAGGTTGCACAAGGAAGAGATAAACGCCATGAACGTCTTCCCCGTTCCCGACGGGGACACGGGCACCAACATGCTCCTCACCATGCAGGCGGTGAAGGAGGCCGTGGGCGGGGCGGACCACCAGGACATGGCCTCCATATGCCGGGCCATCTCCAGGGGTTCCCTCATGGGTGCCCGTGGCAACTCCGGGGTAGTGCTCTCCCAGATACTCAAGGGGATGACCGAGGTCATGGAGGGCAGGGAGAGCCTGGACGTGGAGGCCATGGCCGAGGCCCTCTCCCGCGGCGCGGAAGTGGCCTATCGGGCGGTGATGAAACCCGTGGAGGGCACCATACTGACCGTGGTCAAGGCGGCCTCCGAGGAGGGGAAGAGGATCAAAGACGGCTGCGCCTCTCTCGAGCAATGGCTCTCCGGCGTGACCCGCAAGGCCAAGGAAGCCCTGGACCAGACCCCGGAACTGCTCCCGGTCCTCAAGGAGGCTGGGGTGGTGGACGCCGGGGGCCGAGGCCTGCTGGCCATCTTCGAGGGTTTCCTGGCCTTTCTCACCGGGGAGGAACTGGGGGAGATCGAGGAAGAGGTGGAACAGGCCGGGCTTCCCGCCGGGGCGGGCGTGGAGGACTTCCGGTACGAGGCCCAGTTCATCCTGCACTGCAAGGATTCCAGGGTGGAAAAGTTCCGGGAGGCCCTGCACCGCTTGGGCGGATCGGTCCTGGTCGTGGGAGGGGACAAGCTCTACCGGGTGCACGTGCACACCGACCAGCTGGGGAAGGTCATCGAGGAGGCCTCCAGGGTAGGGCGCCTCAGCGACGTGGAGATCACCGACCTGCGGGAACAGGTTGAGGAGGCCGGGAGGCGCGCGGCGGACGCGGAGGTTCGGGCGGCCGCAGCGGAAAAGCAGGTCGGCGTGGTGGCGGTGGCGGTGGGTGAGGGCATCAAGGAAGTCCTCAGCTCCATGGGCGTGGACCGCATTGTCAACGGTGGGCAGTCCATGAATCCGAGCACCGCGGAGTTGCTGGAGGCCGTGGATGCCCTTCCCCAGGACCGCGTGTTGCTCATACCCAACAACCGGAACATCATCCCCGCCGCGGAGCAGACCAAGGCCCTCACCAACAAGGAGGTGGCGGTCATCCCGGCCACGACCATCACCGAGGGCTTCGCGGCCATGGTGGCCTTCGATCCCCGCGCCGGGTGGGAGGAGAACCGCGTGCGCATGACCGAGGCCTTGAAGGGCGTACGGACGGGAGCGGTGACCACGGCGGTGCGCGACAGCAGGTGCGGATTGGGTAAGATCAAAAAGGGCAATTACATCGGTCTCTACAGGGGGGAGATAGTATCCAGGTCGGAGGACCTTGAGGAAGCGGCACTGCATCTCCTGCGGAGAATGACCGAAGAGGGCGGCGAGATAGTCAGCGTCATCGTCGGCGAGGGGGCCGCGGGAAGGGATCACCGCAACATCCTCCGCTTCCTGGAGGAGAAGGGGCTGGAGGTGGAGGTCATCGACGGGGGGCAGCCCGTTTACCATTACATCTTCGGGCTGGAATGACGGGGTCCAGGCGAGGGGGAGGGGGGTGCTTTCCGCAAAGTGGCCTNNACCGGCAACGGGGCGGAAAGAAGGGCGGAGGAGCTGGCCAGACGCTGGGAATCCCTCCGCCTCCCGGTCACCGCGGTGCGGGGGGTCGGTTCCAACCTTCTGCGGCAGCTAAGAGCCCTGGACATCGAGACCGTCGAGGACCTGCTCTTCCATTTCCCCCGCCGCTACCTTGACCGGAGGAGGATCTCGCGTATCTCCGAGGTCCGCATCGGCGAGGAGGCCACGGTGGTGGGAAAGGTGCGCTCCGCGGAGCTGCACCGTCCCGACCCCAGGCGCTCGGTGCTGAACGTGGCCATCTATGACGGGACGGCCTACCTTTATGGGGTGTGGTTCAACCAGCCCTACCAGGCGGACCGTCTCACCCCGGGTACGGAAGCGGTCTTCTCCGGGAAGGTGCAGTACCGTTTCGGAAGGCTGCAGATGGTCAACCCCGCCTACGACATACTGGAGGATACCGACGAGGCGGGCGCGAGAACGGTGCACACGGCGCGCATCATCCCCCTGCACCCGGCCACCCAGAAGCTCAGCGCGGCCATGCTTCGGCGCCTGGTGATGCGCGCTTTGGATCAATACGGCGAACTTCCGGACCCGGTGCCTTACGAGTTGCGGCGACGCTACGCCTACCCCCACCGCTCCCAGGCCTTGAAGGAGATGCACTTCCCGAGCTCGCAGGGAAGGCTGAACCGTGCCCGCCAGCGCATGGCCTACGAGGAGCTCCTGCTCATGCAGGTGGCCCTGGCCCTCAACCGCCGTCACCTGCGCGAGGAGACCGTGGGTGTAGCCCACGCCCCGCCGGGTACCCTGATAGACAGGTTCCTCGAAGCCCTGCCCTTCCGCCTCACCTCCTCGCAGAGGAGGGCGTTCGAGGAGATAGCCCTGGACATGACCAGCCCGCACCCGATGAACCGCCTCCTCCAAGGGGAGGTGGGATCGGGGAAGACGGTGGTGGCCTTGCTGGCTCTTCTCCTGACGCGGGAAAGCGGGCACCAGGGCGTGTTCATGGCTCCCACGGAGATCCTGGCCGAACAGCATTTCCGGAATATCACCCGCATGCTCCCCGTGGAGCTGCAGGTGCGCGTGGAGTTGCTGACCGGAAGCACGCCTCCGGCGCGTCGGCGGGAGATATTGCGGGCCGCCTCCACCGGGGAGCTGGATATCCTGGTGGGCACCCACGCTCTAATCCAGGAGGACGTGGAATTCCGGGACCTGGGCCTGGTGGTGGTGGATGAACAACACCGCTTCGGGCTGCGCCAGAGGATACTGCTCAAGGAAAAGGGGGCGCACCCGGACACCCTGATCATGACCGCCACCCCCATTCCGCGCACCCTCAGCCTCACCCTCTATGGGGACCTGGAGGTATCCGTCCTGCGTGAGCTCCCGGCCGGGAGGGCGGGAACCCGGACCCTGGTCATGGGCCCGCAACGGAGGAGCGAGGCCTATCGCCTCATGGAAGAAGAGCTGCGACGGGGGAGGCAGGCCTTCGTGGTCTGCCCCCTCGTTGACCCCTCGCCCGCCGTGGAGGCCAAGGCGGCGGAGAGGGAAGCCGCCGAGCTGCGCAAGGTGTTCCCTTCCCGTAGCGTGGGCTTGCTGCACGGGCAGATGAGCAAGGCGGAAAAGGACGCGGCCATGGAGTCCTTCCGGCGGGGAGAGGTGGATATCCTGGTTTCCACGACGGTGATCGAAGTGGGCATCGACGTGCCCAACGCCACGGTCATGCTGGTGGAGAACGCTGACCGCTTCGGCCTTTCCCAGCTTCACCAGTTGAGGGGGAGGGTGGGAAGGGGGGAGCATCCTTCCCACTGCATCTTCATCTTCGAAGGGGGGACCGAGGAAGCGGAGCGGCGCATGAAGGCCATAGCGGAGATAAGCGACGGCTTCGAGCTGGCGGAGGCGGACCTGGAGATCCGTGGGGAAGGCTCCCTCTTCGGCACCCGGCAATCCGGGATTTCCGACCTCCGCGTGGCCCGGCTTACCAAGGATTACCATATCTTGCGTGCCGCTCGCCGGGACGCCGCGGCCCTGGTGGAGAGCGATCCGCACCTGGAAAGGCCGGAACACCTCTTCCTCCGGTTCGAGGTGAGGGAGCGATACGGGGATATCCTGGGCTGGCTTTTGCAAGCCTGAGCTTCGGCTGGGTGGGTGGCGCGGCTCCCGGGGCGGATGCTCGAAGGCAAGCGCCTCGCGCGGAGTAAAGTTCGAGGCTCGGGGTTGCTTGACCCCCTGCGACGGGCTTGGGGGGATGGAATACAATCAGGGCATGAGGATCATAGGAGGAGAGTGGAAGGGAAGGCGCATAAAGGCTCCCCGGGGGATGGTCACCCGGCCCATGCGGGATTTCGTGCGCGAGGCGGTCTTCGACATGCTGGGCGGCCGGGTACGGGGGGCCAGGGTGCTGGACCTTTTCGCCGGAAGCGGATCCCTGGGGTTGGAAGCCCTGAGCCGCGGCGCCGCGGAAGCCGTGTTCGTGGACAGGGGAGGGGAACCCGTGAGGGTAATACAGGAAAATCTGGATATACTTGGGAAGGAACGGGGTCAGGTGATCAGGGCGGAAATACTGGATTTCCTGCATCGATATTCGCCTCCGGGGAAACCCTTCGATTTGATTTTTATAGACCCGCCCTTTAGAATTGGTGTAAACTACAGACAAGAAGTGTTGAATAAGTTAAAGGAAGGCGGCTTCCTGGGACCGTCTTCGGTGGTGGTCATGGAAGCCCCTTTACGCAGTCCCGTCCCGGAACCTCCTCCCGGGTTGCAATTCCGGGAGAGGAGGAAGTACGGGGAAACCGCGGTGGACGTGTACGTGTACATGGAAAATGATGTAAAGGAATGAAAGGGGAAGGCGGAAGATGACCGTAGCTGTATGCCCCGGCACCTTCGATCCCATAACCAGCGGCCACCTGGACGTCATACGCAGGGCCAGCCGTTTCTTCGAGCGCTTCATCGTGGCCGTGGCCGCCAACCCCGCCAAGCGTCCCCTTTTCACCCTCGAGGAAAGGATGAATCTCCTCCAGAAGGCGGTCGAAGACCTGGAGAACGTGGAGGTCGCCGCCTTCGAGAGCCTGCTGGTGGACTTCGCTCGCCAGGTGGGCGCCACGGTTATCATCAAGGGCCTGCGCGCCTTGAGCGATTTCGAATACGAGTTCCAGATGGCCCAGATAAACCAGGCTCTCTACGAGAACATAGAGACCTTCTTCGTCATGGCCAATCCGCAGTACACCTTCATCAGCTCGAGCGCGGTGCGGGAGCTGGCCAGCTACGGGGGTTGCGTGACCGGCCTGGTGCCGGAGAATATAGAGGGGGAGTTGATGAGGATGTTCAGGGAGAAATTCAGCCGCATGGGGAAAGGGGCGATATAGATGGACGTCTTTCAACAACTGGATCGAATCGAGGATCTCATCGTTTCCAGCAAGCACGTTCCCTTCTCCAATTCGGTGATGGTCAACGAGGCGGAGCTGTTCGAACTCCTGGACGAGTTCCGTAGCTCCCTACCCGAGGAGCTGAAGCAGGCCCGCTGGATGGTCAAGGAAAAGCAGGAGATCATGGAGGAGGCGCGCAAGGAGGCCGAGCGCATCCGGGAGGAGGCCCAGGAGGAGAGGCGCCGCCTCATCGAGGAAACGGAGATCATCAAGGCGGCCAGGGCGGAGGCGGAGAGGATCGTCGAGGAGGCCCAGGCCCAGGCCAGGGAGATACGCCTGGAGGCGGAGGACTACGCCGACGAGCGCCTGGCCAACCTGGAGGTCACCTGCTACAAGCTGCTGGAAGTGATCAAGAGGGCCAGGGAGAGACTGCAGGGCCGGGGGGAGGAGTCCGAGGAAAGGGAGGAGATGGACCTGGGCTGAGTCGCGGTTTCCAGGTTCGCTTGGAGGAGTCCGAGGGCGCGGGGCATGTCGCCTCGTGCCCTTCGCTTTCGCCCTCTCCCATGGCTTGCCGGAAATGCGGGTTTGTCCCCGGCCGTCTTCGGAGGAAGCGGAGGATGCCCTTGCCATTACCCCCGACATGGCTCACATTTATGATTGGTAGAGGTTGCGCATAAGCCGACTGGAACGTTTACCCGGACCCGGCGGCGGGGCCTGCCCGGCGTGGAGAGAGGGGCCGTTGCCTCCGGAACCAGAGGTGGATCCAGCGGCAAGGCACGGGGCGGGGGGTGGGCCACGGTGAAGGCGGCTTCCGGAGGGGTGGGGGAAGCGATTCCGGGATGTATCGCGGCTCTCCGGGGTGGGAACTCCTCCCGGAGAGGGGAATGGACGGACGAGAGGATGTGAGGCACGTGGAAAGGGCCCTCGATTCCAAGGCGCTCAAGGTACCCGTGGCCGGCTTGATGAAGAAGGTGTTCACCCGGGAGAGGTTCGGGGCCGACCTCGACGTGGGGCTGGGCGAACAGGGCCTGTTCGAAAGGGGCCACCGGGGCGGGTTAAGGCTCGACCTCTGGTTGGAGAGCAGCCCGGACGGAATACGGGTCAAGGGTACCCTGCGAGGGACCATGGCCCTGGAATGCACGCGCTGCCTGGAGGAATACCGTCAGGAAATCGACATCCGGGTGGATGAATTCTACCGCCGCCCGGGCATAGGAGCNTTCACCCCGGAGGGGAGGCCGTTGCCCCGGGAGATGGAGGTCCCCGAGGAGGACGAGTACCTCATCGAAGAGGAGACCATCGACCTTAACGTGCTGGTGAACGACGCCGTCATCCTCAACCTCCCCATCAAGCACCTGTGCAGCCCCGGGTGCAGGGGCCTATGTCCCCACTGCGGGTCCAACCTCAACCTGGGAGATTGCGGCTGCCGGGTGGAGGACATCGACCCCCGCCTGGAAGTCCTGCGAAAGCTGTTGGAGGAAGGAGATTGAGGCCACCCCGCGGACCCCGCGGTTTGAAGGACCTTTTCTCGCTTCCCGGTCCGTTCCCCTCCCCTGCCCGGGTCGCCGGGAAAGGCGGGGAATAAGCCGGCTCCTTGACCTCTCTTCCGGGTGCTAATTATACTCGGGTGGTATTTTGCGATTTGTGGTGCAGAGGCATAGAGGCAAGGACACGGAGGTTGACATGGCCGTTCCCAAGCGGAAGAAATCCCGCTCCCGCACCGCTTCCAGGCGGGCGCGCTGGACTTCCCGTCCGCTTCCCAGGTCCATATGTCCCCACTGCCATTCCCTCAAGCTTCCCCACCGCGCCTGCCCCAACTGCGGGACCTATAACGGCAGGGAGATCCTGGAGACGGAGTGAGGGACAGCCGCCCTTCCTTCCGCCTCCTGGCCGTACCGGGTGAGGAGTACCGGGGTTGAAGATGTCCGGAACGCAGGTCGTGGTGGCCCTGGACGCCATGGGCGGAGATCACGCGCCCCAGGCCACCGTGCGGGGGGCCCTGGACGCCCGGGACGAACTGGGCATCCGGGTCCTCCTGGTGGGCGACCGTGGCGTATTGCTCCGCCTGCTGGAGGAAGAGGGGAGGGGAGAACTGCCCATCGTTCATGCCCCCGAGGTCATCGGCATGGAGGAGGAAGGGGCGCTGGCGGTAAGGAGCCGCGAGAACTCCTCCCTGGTGGTGGCGGCCAGGGCGGTGCGGGAGGGGGAAGCCCAGGCCATGGTCTCTGCGGGCAACACGGGGGCGGCCATGGCCGCCTCGCTGTTCACCTGGGGAAGGATCAGGGGGGCGAAGCGGCCCGCGGTGGCGGTGGTCCTCCCTCCCCCCGATTCACCCACCCTCCTCCTGGATGCCGGCGCCAACGCCGACTGCCGCCCCGAGCACCTGCGGCAGTTCGCCCTGCTGGGAAGCGCTTACGCCTCCCTGCGTTTCGGCTTGGAGAGGCCCAGGGTGGGCCTCCTCAACATCGGCTCCGAGGAAGGCAAGGGCAACCAGCTGGCCCGGGAGGCCTACGCATTGCTCTCCTCCGAGGAGAGGATAAACTTCGTGGGCAACCTGGAGGGAAGGGATATCGCCGGTGGTGCGGCGGACGTGGTGGTCACCGACGGTTTCACCGGGAACGTGACCTTGAAGGTGGTGGAGGGAGTAGCCTCCTTGATCACCCGCAGGCTTCTGGCCGGCCTGAGCTCGCTGAGCGAGGAGGAGATGAAACCCGTCCTGCCCGCCCTGCTGGGGCTGAGGGAGGAACTGGATTACCGCACCATAGGGGGAGCGCCGCTTCTGGGGGTGAAGGGGGTGTGCATCATCGCCCATGGCAGCTCCGATGCCCTGGCCATCAAGAATTCGCTGCGCGTGGCCGCGGAGGCCGTGGAGTGGGGGCTGGTGGAGCGCACGGAGTCGCTTCTGTCCGGAAAGGGGAGCGCGGGATGAGACTGCGCGGGAGGCGGCGGAAGAGGTTGCCGGTGGAGGAGCTCCTGGGCGTCACCTTCCGGGACCCCAAGCTACTCTCCCAGGCGCTGACCCACCGTTCATACGCCCACGAGGCCTCCCTGGAGACCGGGGAGACCAACGAGAGGTTGGAATTTTTGGGCGACGCCGTGCTGGACCTGGTGATCTCCGACCACCTCTTCCGCCATTACCGCGACCTGGACGAGGGAAAGCTGACCCGCATCCGCTCCTACCTGGTGAACATGGGCTCCCTGGCCGAATTGGCACGGGAGATGGGCCTGGGCGAGCACGTGCTCCTCAGCCGCGACGAGCGTGCCGATGGGGGAGCGGAAAAAGCTTCCATCATCTCCGACGCCCTCGAGGCGCTGATCGGGGCGGTCTACCTGGACCAGGGCCTGGAGGCGGCGCGGAAGATGGTGTTGCGTATCTTCGGTGAGCGCCTGGAGGAGGCGGCCAGGGGGGACCTGGACTTCGATTACAAGTCCCGGCTCCAGGAGCTGGCGGTCAAGGAGAAGGGGGTGCTTCCCCGCTACCGCCTGCGGGAGGAGGGGCCGGATCACTGCAAGGTTTTTCACGCCGTGGTCTACGTGGGCGATCGCAGGATGGGTTCGGGTAGCGGCACTTCCAAGAAGGAGGCCGAGCAGGCGGCGGCCAGGGACGCCCTCCGCCGGCGCAGGGAGGCGGAGGCGGCCGGCGGTGGAAAGCCGAGGCCCAGTAGGAGGTGAAGAGGGCCCACGGGGCAGGCCGGTAGGCAGCCCCGGCAG
>JGI24721J26819_10002367_pt1 | contig 20859 bp, 23 predicted proteins | sample YelNatPaOPGAMG01_FD_26819 | JGI IMG/M metagenome (IMG submission 26819) | reverse complement strand
AGATATAAACCGCAAAAATGCATATAAGGGGTCACCCATTTTGTGCATTTTGTATACTACCTAAAGAACAATGCGCCAAGTATGCCCGCACCAAGTATCACGAATGTCGGGTCTATCTTTGTAAATGCGATTATGGCAAATGCTGCTGCCGCTATCAGCCCTGTGGGTATGTCTATGACAGAAGTTTTCCCAAGCGTTATTGCAACTGCTGCGAGAAGGCCTATGACTGCCGGTCTTATACCTTTAAAGCTTGAATTCACTATCCAGGAGTTTTTGAACTGCAGATAATAATGGCTTACAATTGTTACAACAATTATTGAAGGGAGGTAAGTGCTTACAACTGCTCCAAGAGAGCCCCAGAATCCGAATATTTTATACCCTATAAATGCATTCATAATTGTAAGCGGTCCTGGCGTAATCTGACCTATTGCAATGCTATCTATAAACTCTTTGTTCGTAAGCCAGTGATAATGATCTACGATCTCCCTCTGTAGAAGAGGGATCATCACATACCCGCCCCCGATGGTGAAAAGGTTTATATAAAAAAGCGTCCAGAAAAATTTCAATAATTCCATCATCATTTTCCCTTGCGGTAGATGATCAAGCCGCCAAGAGCAGCAGCAATAATTAGAAAGATCGGGTTGAACTTGAATATTGCAAGACAGACAAACATAATTATAGCGAAAGATATGCTCTTATAATCCTTCAGGGATTTTTTGCCCATGTTGTAAACTACGGACGCTATCATACCAACGACCGCTGCACCTACACCTTTCAGTACAGAATGGATTATAGCCAGGTCTTTAAACCGTATATAAAAATAGGCGATAACCAGTACCAAGATGAATGACGGCAAAACCTGACCCACGACTGCAGCCAACGCACCTTTCAATTTTTTCAATGTGTAACCTATGAATATGCCTGTGTTTATAATAGGAGGTCCAGGTGTAAGCTGGCCGATGGCAACGCTTTCAGCAAACTCATCGTGGTTTAGCCATTTCTTTTTCGTCACAAACTCCCTTTCAAAAAAGGCAAGCATGGAATAAACACCACCAAATGCAATGGCTCCTATCTTAAGAAAAACGAGGAAGATATTTTTTATATTTATCTCTGGTCGTTCTTTTTGGTTCATCAAGATACCGTTTAAGGTGAGGCTATAATAACCTTACAGCATACTGCATGTCAATTTTATTATGTTCTTATGTTCTATAAACAAGTTTAATATTCCCTGCTCATTANTGTGTAATGATTGATCCAGAAATACAATAAGGGAATAACGGCGATCATAAAAATCGCACTTTAAGTAAAACGCGTNTTGGCTAACCCAGAATAAAACATTGGAATAGCTGCTCCTAACAACGCTATACAGAAAAGATTCTCTTGCAGATTGTTGTGAAATACCCATGCATTCAGAAAACAGGGGCGTGATTTTAAACCACGCCCTTAGAATTATCCATCTGATCCATGCTTCTAACCGTCTTTCCGAAGAATGATCACTTATCCTCACGACATTCAGGCTTGCTCGCCTTTCAGTAAAATCTCTAAATCCTTTATGCGCTTTTCTAATTCTGTTTTCTCACTCTTTAACCATTCAAGCGTTTTCTGCAGGCTTTCCCTGGATGGATACAGTTCATCCATAAATCTGTGCTTAAATCCAGATTCGTAATATTTTTCTCCACAGCATCCTGAGCCTCTGTGATGTTGATGCNCNTTTTCCCACATACCTCTGCCATGACCTTCATGACAGCAACCTTCGTTTCCGTACATTTGATTCACCTCCTTCCTTTATACCTGAAATTTTGTCTTTTTTCGCTATTTATGTCTGATAAGCTAAGACCTAATAGAAATAATAATCATATGCTCATAATTGGTCAAGGTATTTATACTTGAAAAATACACTTTTAAATTTTCAGCAACACATAAGAGGCGGCATTCCTTATGTTTGACAAGAAAGGAGATAAAAAAGCTGTAGGAAAGTTTCCTTGCAGTAGAGATATTACTTGACACATATCAGATAATGTTTAATATATCTCTATATCACGATATAATGATAAAGTGATTAAAATACTATAGATTAGTGAGGAATAAATGGAAATAACACAGGTGAGAGAAAAGGCAAAAAACATAAAAGAAGAAATAGGGCTGGACAGTTATCCTGTGGGGGTAAAATTTATTTTTCATGATCAGGAGGAGATTCCAGGTTTTGCTAAAAGATTGCTCGGGTATAGATACTGTCAGGCTGTGATGAAAGCCAGACATGGAGAACATGTTACCCTTGATAAAGAGGGTATTACCTGCGCTGCTGGAACAGCGGCATTCGGATTTAAACCGCTTCCAGAGGCGTTAAAAAACGGGAAAGGACTGGTAGGCTTCGGCATAACAAAGGACGAAAATACAGGAATAAAGATGTTCGCAGGAATGACTACACTGAAACCCGGAGAATTGAAGAAACTGTATCTTTTCCCGATGGAAACAGCTGTTGTTGAGCCTGATATTGTTGTGATAGAGGATGATGTTGAGAAGTTGATGTGGATTTCTTTAGCATACCTGAATATAAAAGGTGGGCAGCGTGTTGAGAGTTCAACAGCAATATTACAAGCCGTTTGTGTTGATGCAACACTCATTCCCTACAAAGAACAAAAGATAAATTTGAGCTACGGTTGTTATGGTTGCAGGGATGCAAACGATATAGAAACAGGTGAAACCGTTATTGGCTTTCCCTTCAAAGATTTTGAAAAAATAAGCGAATATATTGATTATCTTGCAAAGAAAGCCATTCCCAATTCAAGGAATAAAGGTGCATACGCACAGCTTAGAAAAAAAGAAGCAGAATTAATGATATCAGGTTGAAATAAATAAGCATAAAGAAAGGAGAAAATAATATGCCGTGGATTGTAGGTTATCCGAGGGAGAAGGTCAATTGGTATCCAACAATTGATCTGGAGAAATGTTTGAAAGACAAATGTGCCATCTGTATGAACTGTGGACAGAATGTATTTGAGTGGACCAAAGATGGTCCGAAAGTTGTAAACCCATATAAATGTGTGGTTGGATGCACAACATGTGCAAACTTGTGCCGTGGTACAGCTATCAGTTTTCCTGATAAGAAAGAATTAAGATTGCTCTATGCAAAGGAGAAGATATGGGACAAGGTACATGAGCAGCTTGAAAAAGACGGTAAACTGAAGATTGTGGAACATGAAGAAAAAAAGGCTGTAACAGGTACATAGATCTGCTATAAATAGGAGGTCCATAAAAGTCCATTTTTGTAGTGGTTGGATTTGTCCGACCTTAAAAAAGCTTGATAAATCAAGCCGCTACATACTTCCTTATCCACGTTTTTGCGAGGAAAGAGAGGTTGATGTAAAAAAGCCTGCGTCTCCGCATCATTTTTAGCATAGCTGAGTATCTATACTTTTTCGTAGATACTCTTTTATAGACAAAATTTTATATAAAAACAAAAGATAAATTTTCCTTGACAAAACTTTAACAATATAATTTACATATCACAGTATAAATAANTTGTATGCAAATTGTATGCAAAATTATAGCTTTATAAACATAGCAATATATACAGTAATTGTTGTAGGTTTCGCGGGCTTTACAATTCTTCTATCTGCATTGGTAGGACCAAAAATAAAAACAGAAGAAAAGCTATCCCCNTATGAATGTGGCGTTCAACCAATTGGGAATGCCAGATACAGCTTCCCTATTAAGTATTACATTATTGCTCTTATGTTTTTGGTTTTTGATGTGGAAGTGATCTTCATGTATCCATGGGCTATTATTGCAAGGTCTCTTGGAGCNTTTGGCATGTATGAAATGGGTGTATTTATACTGGTGGTACTCGTAGGATTTGTTTACGCTTGGAAGAAAGGTGCATTTGAATGGGAATAGAAGAGAAATTGGGTGATAGTGTATTTACCACTAAACTTGATGCAATTATAAACTGGTCANGGAAAAACTCTCTTTGGCCTATGCCATTCGGTACAGCATGTTGTGCCATAGAGTTTATGGCTGCCGTAGGAACACGATTTGACCTTGCAAGATTTGGTGCAGAAGCCATGCGATTCTCNCCCAGACAATCCGATTTATTAATTGTGGCTGGAACAATTTCAAACAAAATGGCACCTATTCTGAAAAAGATCTATGACCAGATGGCAGAACCAAAATGGGTAATATCAATGGGTTCATGTGCAACATCCGGTGGTATATTTGATACCTATGCAACCTTACAGGGTATAGATACAATTATACCTGTTGATATCTATGTTACCGGGTGTCCACCAAGACCAGAGGCATTAATAGATGCTATTATGCAGTTACAGGATATGATCAAACAAGAATCTGTAAGAAGACCACGAAAGGCAATGTCTATAAAATAATATGTCAGAGTTAATTGAAAACATAAAAAATAGATTTGGTAACAAAATTATATCTGTACAGGAAGCATTTAGTCCGAAGTCTGTTAAGGTTGGAATGAAGGATCTTATAGAAGTTATGACGGTACTAAAGAATGAAGAGCCTTTCAGGTTTAACCAATTGCTTGATATAGCAGGAGTTGATTTTTTAAATCAAAAGCCAAGGTTCCTTGTTGCATACATACTGTTATCAACCATCAAAAATCATCGCTTAATTGTAGAGATTGATGTTGATGAGTATGAAGCTATCCCGAGTCTAACAGNACTATGGTGTGGTGCTAATTGGTTTGAGAGAGAGCTTTACGATATGTTCGGTATAAAAATAAAAGGTCACCCGGATCTTAGAAGGATCTTGATGTCAGAAGATTTTGAGGGACATCCTTTGCGCAAGGATTTCCCTGTAAGAGGTACAGTACCACCTGAGCAAAGATATGCGCCATGGGATAAAAGAAGAACAAGGGAGTATTGATGTTTACCTTTGAACGAAAAAGAAAAGATACAATGATTCTTAACATGGGTCCATCTCATAATGCAACCCATGGAACACTNCGTATCGTGCTTGAACTTGATGGAGAANTCATTGAAAATGCAACCCTTGAAATAGGGTATTTACATCGTGGTATTGAAAAGATGGCAGAGCATAGGACATATAATGGTTTTATCCCTCTTACAGACAGAATGAACTATGTATCTCCGATAATGAACAATATNGCATACGCAATAGCAGTGGAGAAACTGCTTGGGATAGAGGTGCCCAAACGAGGTCAGTACATCAGGGTTATCATGAATGAATTTTCAAGGATAGCTGATCACCTCGTAGCTTTAGGAACCAATATAGTTGATATTGGTGCGCTTACAAACTATTTCTACTTTTTCAAAGAAAGGGAAAGGATTTATGACCTTATTGAAAAGGTAGTAGGCGCACGATTAACAACATCCTTTACAAGGGTTGGTGGGCTTGCCAGAGATGTGCCAGATGATTTTGCAGATAGTGTAAGGTTTTTACTAAAAGAAATACCAAAATCCATAAATGATGTGGATAAGCTTGTAACCAAAAATCGTATATTTATGGATAGGACTGTAAATGTGGGTGCAATAACACAGGAAAGAGCTCTTGAATATGGGTTTACAGGTCCTGTACTTCGTGCAACTGGCCTTGNATGGGATCTCAGAAAAACACAACCATATTCAAGCTATGAGGACTTCCAGTTTGATATACCAACAGGGCAAAATGGGGATACCTATGATAGGTATCTCGTAAGAATGGAAGAGATGAGACAAAGCCTAAGGATCATACAACAGGCAATAGATAAGCTTCCTGATGGTCCTGTTAGTGTTGCGGATCCACATATAACATTGCCNCCAAAGGAAGAAGTTTATAACACCATGGAAGGACTGATCCACCATTTCATGCTTATAATGTATGGTATAAAGGCAAAGCCAGGGTATGTCTACTTTGGTACCGAGGTAGCTAACGGAGAGCTTGGCTTTTATATAGTGAGCGATGGTCAGCAGTATCCTTACAGGCTAAAAGTAAGACCACCTTGTTTTGCTATTTTCCAGGCATTCCCGGAAATGATAAAAGGGCATCTTATATCTGATGCTATAGCAATACTTGGAAGTTTGAATATTGTAGCAGGAGAGCTTGACAGATGATTCAGTTTTCAAAACCAGCCATGCAAAAGATTGAGGAATTAAAAAATCGGTATCCTACAAAGGATGCGTGCTTGCTCCCTGTTTTGCATATCGCACAAAAAGAATTTGGTTATATTTCTCCGGAAGTTATGGAGTATGTAGCAGGTATAGTTGGTGTACCGCCTGCAAGGGTTTATGGAGTTGCAACTTTCTACACGATGTACAACAAAAAACCTGTTGGTAAATATCATATACAAGTTTGTACAAACATATCATGTCATCTTGCAGGTTCTACCAGAGTGCTTGAAACAATAAAAACCACCCTTGGTATAGAAGAAGGACAAACAACAAATGATAATATGTTTACATTGTCCACTGTTGAATGTCTTGGTGCATGTGGATTTGGTCCTGTTGTTCAAATAAATGATGACTATTACGAGCAGTGCACAGAGGAAAAAATAAAAGAGATTATAGAAGATTTGAGGAAGAAGTAATGGAAGCAATACTATTAAAGAATGTAGAAGGAGATAAGCTTACAAATATAGATAATTACCTTGCTATTGGTGGCTATGAAGCAGCCAAAAAAGCCATTACTTCCATGACCCCTGCTCAAATTATTGAACAGGTAAAAAAATCTGGTTTGAGGGGCAGAGGTGGTGCGGGGTTCCCGGCAGGTATGAAGTGGGATTTTGTACCAAAGGATTTTAAAGGTCCAAGATACCTCTGTTGTAATGCTGATGAAGGTGAACCAGGTACATTCAAGGATAGAGAAATTCTGGAGAAAAATCCTCATTTACTTATTGAAGGTATGATTATTGCGAGCTATGCAATAGGCGCAGAGTTATCGTTTATATACATACGTGGTGAATTTGTAAAGGCTGCAAATATATTAGACTCTGCTATCTCACAAGCCAAAAAACATGGCTTCCTCGGTCAGGGTATATTTGGAACAGATAAAAATCTGGATATTATAGTTCACAGGGGTGCAGGTGCATATGTATGCGGTGAAGAAACAGCACTTATAGAATCTATTGAAGGCGAACGAGGTAATCCAAGGGTTAGACCACCCTTTCCAGCTGTGGTTGGTGTGTTTGGTAAGCCTACTGTTGTTAACAATGTAGAAACTCTGTCTTCTGTACCTTCTATTATAAGAAATGGTGGAGATTGGTATGCCTCTATAGGTGTTCCTCCAAGAAACACAGGTACCAAACTATATGCCATAAGTGGTCATGTTAATAAACCCGGTGTTTATGAGCTTCCCATGGGAACAACTTTGAAAGACCTTATTTACAATTATGCTGGTGGCATTAAGGATAATAAAAAATTAAAAGGTGTTATACCGGGAGGTTCTTCTACACCTGTTTTGTTACCTGAAGAAATCAATGTGAACATGGATTTTGACTCACTTGCAAAAGCAGGCTCAATGCTTGGTTCTGCAGCCGTTATCGTCATGAATGAAGATGTGTGTATGGTGGAGGAATCGCTGAGACTTTCTAAATTTTATGCACATGAATCGTGTGGCCAGTGTACCCCGTGTAGAGAAGGTACAATATGGATGACAAAGATACTTGACAGGATTGAGCATGGAAAAGGCGAACAGGGAGATGTTGATTTGTTAGAAAGGGTAGCCAGCAATATAATGGGCAACACTCTCTGTCCACTTGGAGATGCAGCGGCGATGATGATGCTTGGCTTCTTAAAGAAGTTTAAAGATGAATTTAATGAACATATAAAATTAGGCGCATGTCCACTTAAGAAAAAATAAAGGGAATATCAGATGCCTACATTTGAAATAGATGGTAAAAAGATAACAGTGGAACAGGGAACAACAGTGCTGGAGGCAGCACGTGCAAACGGTATTGAGATACCTCATTTTTGTTATCATGAGGCATTCAAGAGTGGTGGTTTGTGCAGAATGTGCCTTGTTGAAATAGAAAAGATGCCGAAACTACAAACAGCGTGTACGACTGTCGTCACCGAGGGTATGGTAGTAAAAACGACTACTGAAAGGGTTAAACAGGCAAGAAGTGCAATACTGGAGTTTATACTTACCAACCATCCCCTTGATTGTCCTGATTGTGATCAAGCAGGTGAATGTGTTCTCCAGGAATATACACACAGGTATGGACCTGATAGAAGTGCCTTTAAAGAACCAAAACAGCTGCGAGAACACATAGAGCTAAGTGATCTTATAGCATACGATCCGGAAAGATGTATTATGTGTGAAAGATGTGTCAGGTATTACAGAGATGTAGTCGGAACAGAGGAACTTACTGTTATGCAAAGGGGCTCTCATTCACAGGTAACAACTTTCCCTGGTAAAAAATTAAGTTATGGTTATGTCGGGAATATAGCTGATATCTGCCCTGTTGGTGCACTTACAACAAAGGATTTCAGATTCAAAGAAAGGGTTTATAATCTCAGGGTAACAGAAACTATATGTCCATTGTGCGAAGCTGGGTGTACTATATATGTTGATGCAAAAAAATATACTGTTTACAGGGTCAGGGCTAGGAATAGAAATCTATCAAGTATACATGAGCATCCAAACAGAAATATTACAGCACTGTACCCAAAGGTATTTATAGACGCTATATTGAGAAGCTCTTTTATCTGTGATGATGGCAGGTTCGGCTATAGAAAGGCTATAGAAGGAAATATTCTTACAGATCTAATAAACAGATACGGCTTTGACAATTCATGGGATCATACTATCCAGGTAATCGCTCAAAAAATAAAAGAGGCTGGACAAAAATTTGGCGCAATAATATCACCATACGCAACTAATGAAGAGGCTTATGTATTTTCACAAATTATCAAGTTTACCGGTAGCAATTCAATTGGTGTCATAGGCTTTCCTGAGGCAAAGGAATACAGTGAAGCAACAAAATTAAAACTGCGTAGAGGTATACAGGCACCTAATTTAAAGGGTGTAGAATATATTTCAGGTAGCTTTGGTATAAAGGTAGTTTCCAGTGATGATATTATAAATGCAAAACCAGAGCTACTTTATGTGCTTGGACCAACATTTGGTCAGCTGGATCAATATATGGATAAAACAAAAGAGATAAAATTAATCGTTGTTCAAGACTTTAAGGCATCCGGATTTTCTGATAAGGCACATATTGTTATGCCAGGCACCAACTTTGCACAAAAAGATGGAACATATACAAATATAGAGGGACGGGTACAACGAATAAGAAAGGTTGTAGAACCAAAGGGGAACGCAAGGAATGATCTTGATATACTCACAGATATTTTATACAACATATCAGGGAATAAATTAGGCGGTTTTGATAGAATACTTTCTCAGATTGTGAAAGAAGTGGGAACTTTTAATAGCGTTGATATTAACCCGCTCATCAGTGGAATCAATTACAGAAAGGCAGTGGGAAGATTATGGTAGATTATATCACAGTTATAATATATGCTGTAATGAGTATTGTTGTGTTCACTCTTATTCTTACAACAGTTGCCTTACTTACCCTTGCAGAAAGAAGGATAAGTGCGTTTATGCAGGATCGTTTAGGTCCAAACAGGGTAGGGCCATGGGGGTTATTACAGCCCGTGGCTGATGGTATCAAGTTTCTTATGAAAGAGGATGTAACACCAAGCGAGGTTAACAAAGTTCTTTATACTGTAGCACCGCTTATAATCATCATACCGGCTATGCTTACCTTTGCAGTTATTCCATTTGGTCATGAGATATTCTTGCCAGGNGGACGGGTAATCAATCTGCAGATAGCAAATTTCAATGTTGGTATACTATATATTTTTGCAATAGCATCAATGGGTATATTTGGTATAATAATAGGTGGCTGGGCATCCAATAATAAATATTCTTTATTGGGTGGTTTAAGATCCGCATCTCAATTCATAAGCTATGAGATTGCAATGGGGCTTGCAGTTATTGGTATTCTCATGGTCTACGGTTCTTTGAAACTAAACGACATTGCCCTGTACCAAGGTAGTCTATGGTTCAATTTTATTCCCAAATGGGGAATACTTGTTCAACCATTGGGATTTATAATATTTACAGTGAGTATTTTCGCAGAAACAAATAGAGTACCATTTGATTTACCGGAGGCAGAAGCNGAGCTTGTAGGTGGTTATCACACAGAATATTCAAGCATGAAGTTCGCATTCTTCTTCATGGGTGAGTATGCAAACATGATTACAGCATCAGCACTTCTCGCAACTTTATATTTTGGTGGTTGGCAGGTGCCATACCTTCACAGTATAGGATTCATAATCCCTAAAATAGGCATACTACACATGCCTCAGTGGCTTGTAGCTATCATAGAGATACTCTCATTTATCATAAAAGTAGGATTCTTCTTGTTTTTCTTCCTCTGGGTCAGGTGGACATTACCAAGGTTTAGATTTGACCAGCTAACAGCGCTTGGCTGGAAAGTGCTTATCCCTCTCGGTTTGCTCAATATTGTTATTACAGGCGTGCTAATCATGCTTAAGGTTATATAACTATGAAAGAGAACAAGAAAAAATATAGTTTTAAAGAGGCGATATATCTAATAGAGATCATCCGTGGCTTAATTGTCACGATAAAGCACTTTTTTGTAACAAAGAAGTTTGCCATCAATTATCCGGAAGAAAAGCTAAAAATAATTGGTAACACCCAACAGACTATAAAGGTGATGGATAAGGATGCACAGAAGTTTATAGACAGAATAGAAGTAAAGATGAATTACAGAGGACGGCATGCATTGCTTGTAGATGGAGACCTTGGAAGATGCGTCGCTTGTAAGATGTGCGAAACAGTGTGTCCATTTTTTGCTATTTACATAGAACCTGAAGAATCTCCTGATCCACGCAAGGAGAGAAGTCCTAAGGTATTTGAGATTGATCTAACAAGGTGTGCTTACTGCGGCTTTTGCGTTGAAGCGTGTCCAGAAAATGCTCTAACAATGACTTCGTTCTACAGTCTTGTGGCAAAGCAAAGGCCTGAGCTGGCTATACAAAGAAAAGACTTAAGGATGGTTATAAAATGATAAGCCATGTACTGTTGTATATAACTGCTATTCTACTCGTGATAACTTACATATATGCTGTGGTGGCTGGCAATCCAATTTATAGCGCTATAGCGATGGGGGTTGCATTTTTTCTTACATCTTTTCTATTTGTTCTTCTTGGTGCCCCATTTCTTGCTGCTGTACAGGTTATAATATATGTAGGTGCAATGCTTGTAATGTTCTTATTTGTCATCATGATGTTTGATCTTAACAAAGTATCAACTGCACCTGTTAAATATAAACCAACCACAATTTTATCCTACCTCATTATAATGCTGATTTTGTTGGTGTCATTTTATATGGCAAGAGGAGTAATAAAATTACCTGAAGGGTTTACAATTGTGGGGTTTGGCTCAGCAGAGAACATAGGCTTTTATCTTATGCGCTATTACCTGCTGCCATTTGAACTTGCTTCATTTGTCTTGCTCGTAGGTGTATTTGGCGCTTTAACATTTATCAAAAAGAGGAAGAAAGTATGAGTTACCAATTTCTTGTAATCCTCAGTTTTTTATTGTTTGTCACAGGTATGATTGGTGTTGCAATGCGTCGCAACATTATTATTGTACTTGTATCACTGGAGCTCATGCTTAATGCCGTTAACATTTTATTTGTGTCTGCATCAAAGTATCTACATACACTGGATGGTCAGATATTTGTTATAATGATTATAACCATTGCTGCTGCTGAGACAGCTATAGCGTTGGCTCTTGTAGCAAAAATATTTAAGACAATAGGGTTAGTAAAAATAGACGACTTAAAGAAACTTAAATGGTGATACAATGGAAATGAACATAGTCAGATATATATTAATATTCCCTTTGCTCGGGTTTCTAATTAATGGTCTTATTGGAAACAAGCTTGGGAATAAGGCAGTTAGTTTAATTGCCAACATCGTAGTACTTATAAGCTTATCAATAGCAGTGTATTTGTTCTTCCAGCTTCTATCAATGCCAGCTGATTCAAGACTTATAACTGATACTGTTTATACCTGGATCAATGCCGGTGATCTTACAATAGACTTTAAATTGATGGTGGATCCTCTTACATCTGTAATGTTACTTGTCGTTACAGGCGTAGGTTTTCTAATCCACATTTATTCCATAGGTTATATGCATGGCGATAAAGGTTATGCTCGCTTCTTTGCCTACCTAAACCTATTTATGTTTTCAATGTTATTGCTGGTATTATCTTCAAACATAGCCCTTATGTTTGTAGGCTGGGAAGGGGTGGGTTTGTGCTCATACCTTTTGATAGGTTTCTGGTATGAAAAGGATTCAGCAGCCAATGCAGGTAAAAAGGCATTTATAACAAACAGGGTTGGGGATTATGGCTTTTTACTTGGTTTGTTCTTGCTTGGATCTGCATTTGCTTCAAAAGGTATATTGACCCTTGACTTCAATAACATGGCAGCACACATATCCCTTATCTCACCAAATATACTCACGATAGTAGGCATACTGCTTTTTGTTGGAGCCACTGGTAAATCAGCTCAGCTACCATTGTATGTATGGCTTCCTGATGCTATGGAGGGACCAACTCCTGTAAGTGCTCTCATCCACGCAGCTACAATGGTCACAGCAGGTGTGTATATGATCGCGAGAATGAACTTCCTTTATGTACTTGCCCCTACTGCCCTTGAGGTTGTTGCAGTAGTTGGTGGTTTAACTGCACTCTACGCAGCAACAATAGGGCTTGTTCAAAATGATATAAAAAGGGTACTTGCATATTCAACGATCAGCCAGCTTGGGTACATGTTTGTTGGTGTAGGTGTTGGTGCATTCAGTGCTGGTATCTTCCATCTTATGACGCATGCCTTTTTTAAGGCATTGTTATTCCTTTCAGCTGGAAGCGTGATTCACGCGCTATCAGGTGAACAGGATATGAGGAAAATGGGAGGATTAAAAGATAAAATTCCCGTTACCCATGCAGTATTTCTTACAGCTGCCCTTGCAATCTCAGGTATACCTGGACTATCTGGCTTTTTCAGTAAAGATAGCATCCTTGCCTCAGCCTATGCATCAGGACACAAGGTTATCTGGCTACTTGGTTTTATAACAGCCCTACTGACAGCCTTTTATATATTCAGGCTTATATATATGACATTCTATGGTGATAGTCGAGTAGACAAACATGCGGCAGAACATATCCACGAATCGCCAAAGGTGATGACTATACCACTTATTATACTTGCCATCCTTTCTGTTATAGGTGGCTATGTTGGAGTACCACAATTGCTGGGAAATATTGTAGGATGGCATAATTCAGATATGTTTGTACACTTTTTGGCACCCGTCTTTCATACGATGCCAGAGCATGAGATGCCTGTTTCCACTGAAACCTGGCTTATGATTGGCTCTATCACAATGGCAGTATTGGGTATATTTTTTGCATGGTATGTTTATCTTAAATCAAAAATGCAACCAGCAAAGGATGCAGCAAGAGCTCTACCAGGTGTGTATCAATTACTTCTTAACAAATATTATGTTGATGAACTTTACAATACAGTTATTATCAAGCCTCTAATGTGGTTATCAGAATTTTTCCTGTGGAGATTTTTTGATGTATGGGTTATTGACGGCACGGTTAATGGTTCTGCATATATAACGCAATGGGCTTCTACAAAATTGAGAAAGCTACAGGCAGGTGATATGCAGGTATACATAACTTTATTTCTGTTAGGTGTGATTTCGGTATTAGCATACTTTGTGTTGAGGTAAAGTACAATGGGTTTTAGAGAACATATACTTTCTATTGTAATATTTTTACCACTTGTTGGAGTTCTGCTTGGTTCATTCATAAACAAGGAGAATAAAATTGCCATAAAGTGGTTTACATTGATAGTTTCTCTGGTTGAATTTATTATTTCGCTATACCTTGTAACATGGTTTAACACCTCGTCTACAAGCATGCAGTTTACTGAAAAGTACACCTGGATCCCGGCATACAATATTAATTATCAACTTGGAATAGATGGATTAAGTTTGCTTCTTATAATGTTAACAACCTTTCTTACCCCACTTGTTCTTCTCGGTTCATGGACATACATAAAAAATAGGGAAAAGGAGTATTATTTATGGTTTCTTGTTCTTGAAACCGGTATGATTGGTGTGTTCGCTTCTCTGGACTTAATTCTTTTCTATGTTTTCTGGGAAGCTATGCTTATACCTATGTACATAATAATAGGTGTATGGGGAGGACCTCGCAGAATATATGCTGCTGTTAAGTTCTTTATCTATACAATGTTTGGTAGTTTGCTTATGCTTGTGGCTATTATATATCTTTACTTTGCCTATCATGCTCAAACAGGAAGCTATACATTTGATCTTTTAAAACTTTATAACCTCTCATTACCTTTAAGCACTCAGATATGGTTATTTGCCGCATTTGCTTTGTCTTTTGCTATTAAGGTTCCAATATTTCCATTCCACACATGGTTACCCGATGCACATGTTGAAGCACCAACAGGTGGTAGTGTTATACTTGCCGGTGTGTTACTGAAGATGGGAACATATGGATACATGCGATTAGCAATGCCTTTATTCCCAACTGCGGCAAATGCATTTTTACCTTACATTGCGATACTGGCAATTATAGGCATAATATATGGTGCACTCGTTGCTATGATGCAACCTGATATAAAGAAGCTGGTAGCATATTCTTCTGTTAGTCATCTTGGATTTGTAATGCTCGGTCTCATGGCGCTGAATATTCAAGGTGTTGATGGAGCGGTTCTACAAATGATAAACCATGGACTATCAACAGGGGCATTATTTATGCTTGTTGGTATGATATACGAACGCAGACACACAAGACAGCTTTCAGAATTTGGCGGGATTGCAAAAACAATGCCAATATTTGCTACAATATTTATGATTGTAACACTTTCTTCTATAGGATTACCAGGGCTCAATGGATTTGTAGGAGAGTTTTTGATATTAATGGGTTCATTTTTTGCAAAACCCATCTATGCTGTATTCGCAGGTACTGGTGTGATCCTTGGTGCTGTATATATGTTGAGAACATATCAAAAGGTATTCTGGGGAAAAATAACTAACAAGGCTAATGAGGAACTGAAAGATTTAAGCCCAAGAGAGATCATTGTTATGATACCAATATTGATAATGATAGTGTGGATAGGTGTTTATCCAAAGCCATTCCTTAACATTATTCACAATGCAAGCGAATCGTATATCCAGTATGTTAAACCGTCAACAGTCCAGATTAACAGCCAACAAACTTCATCCTCACAAGTTTTAGAGAGGTCAAAGTAATATGTATAGCAATGTATATATAAATTATAATGCAATTTTGCCTGAGCTTATTATAGGAGTAACATTGTTTATAGCCGCAGTAATTGATGCGTTTACGAATAACAAGAAATGGTTCGTAGGTCTGGTTACCTTGATTGGAATGGGCACGGGAATAGCCTTAAGTATTTACCTGTGGGGTAATAAATTTATCTCTTTTTCACAAATGGTTTCCCTGGATGAATTCTCGCTGCTCTTATTTATTACAGTCTTGATAGCAGGTTTTATAACTGTACTTGTTTCTTTAAAATATGTGGATTCAATAGAATCAGATGCAGGGCATTTTTATCTCTTGTTGTTAAGCTCAATACTCGGTATGATGTTTCTTGTATCAGCTACCAATCTTATTGTGCTGGTATTAGCCCTTGAGCTTATGAGCCTTTCCATATATCCACTTGTAGGTTTTACAAGGGATAGATTGACAAGCCTTGAAGGCTCTATGAAATATCTTATACTCGGTGCCTTTGCAACAGCCTTTATGCTTTATGGTATAGCACTTATATACAGTACACTTGGGACAACAAATTTTTATACAATAGCGAATGTCCTTGCAACCTCCCAGAATATGACAGCTAATATAGTTATGATGGCGGGTGTTGCTATGATACTGATCGGGTTTTCTTTTAAGGTCGCACTTGTGCCATTTCATGCATGGACACCAGACGCATATCAAGGAGCACCAGCTCCTATTACAGGATTTATGGCAGCAGCTGTAAAAGCAGCAAGTTTTGCTGCAATTATAAAAGTGCTTATTGTTGTTTTAAATACTTTTCAGATACCCGTTTCAGAGGCAATGTGGTGGTTAAGCGCAATCACCATGTTTCTGGGTAATGTCATTGCAGTAGTGCAAAAGAATGTAAAACGAATGCTTGCCTATTCAAGCATAGCACATGCTGGTTATATTGTTGTCGGACTTGTACCAGAAACACCATACGGTATGTCGTCAGCAGTTTTTTACTTGATCTCATATACATTTACCATTGTTGGAGCATTTGCAATTATCACTTATCTTGAAAAGAATGATGGTACGGGAACAGAAATATCTGATTTCAGCGGGCTTAATAATACCCATCCAATGTTGAGTATTTTAATGACGATATTTATGCTATCTCTTGCAGGTATTCCGCCTACAGCAGGCTTTATGGCAAAATTCTATGTATTTAGTTCAGCTATTAAAAACGGTTATATAGGACTTGCTATTTTTGGTATATTAACAAGTGTAATCTCCCTTTACTATTACTTACGCATCGTATATGCCATGTATTTTGAAGAGCCTGAAACAAAGACAACCCTACCTGTACCAGTGGGTATATCAGTAGGACTTCTTATATCATTATGGGGAGTTATCCAACTTGGTATTCTACCAGCTGATATTATGAATCTCGCTGTTCAATCAATTCAGTCTTTGATTCATTAAATCTCAAACCGGTCTCAGTAGCAGCTTCATTTATGCAACGATGTTTTATTGGTTTGATAAATCAAGCCGCTACATTTCACATTAAACAAAAAATGCATTTGCAAAATAAGGTGGTTTGTGTAATGAACGCGGTCACCTCGAACGAACAAATACACTTTCTTATTGCATTTTTTGGGGTTAAGGTTTAAATTGAGCCGTTTGTGGTGTCCAGAAGTTAACCTGCTGAACATGTAATTGCTTTGTTAAAAGTTGTCGTAACTCCTGCCTTTCCTCGTTACTTACAATTGGTTCAATATCAGATGTTTCCATCCCATGTTCATTCTTTTCATTCTTCAAATTAACCAGATAGCCAACTACAAAGGCAAAACCACATCCCCCAGGACCACAACATGAAGTATCTACCACACTATAGCCTGTGTAATAAAAAATCTGTCTGCCTTTGTAAGGAAATAAATCTTCCTTTTCAAGGGAATAATGCCCTGAAATAGCCTGCATTTCTTCACCTAATTTAGGGTGCTCATATTTGTAAACAGCCATACTATGTCCTTCTGTCAAGAGCAGCTATTATGAAAACAAACCGTTTGATTTAAATCTTAAACGCCCTCTTTCCCGATAATAGCTATACTAACAACATTCATGAATGGAAATCCCCCAAGGTTATGAGTCAAACCTATTTTCGGATCCTTCAACTGTCTTTGTTCAGCCCGTCCATGAAGTTGTAGATACATTTCATACAGCATACGTAAGCCCGAGGCACCTATAGGATGTCCAAAACATTTAAGACCACCGTCCACCTGTGCAGGTATACCCCCACCTTTTAGATCAAAAAATCCATCCAATACATCTTTTGGTGCTCCACCTCTTGGAGATATACCAAGGTCTTCATATGTGATGAGCTCTGTTATAGAAAAACAATCATGTAACTCCATCATACTGATCTCTTTTCGTGGATCTTTTATGCCTGCTTCCTTGTATGCAGCAATAGCTGCCTTGGTTGTACTAACAAAATAGGTGCTATCCCATTCATTAAACTGCACTTCCTCCCCATTACTGAGGGCTAATTGTAATGCCTTAACAGTAACAAGGTCTTTTTTACCAAGCTTTTTTGCAATCTCAGGAGTGGTAACAATTGCAGCTGCAGCCCCATCACTTACACCACAGCAATCATAAAGTCCAAGTGGATGGGCTACCATTGGTGAAGATATAGCTTGCTCCTCTGTAATTGGCGTACGAAGATGTGCCTTTGGATTCAATGCACCATTTGCATGGCTCTTAACAGATATATGAGCAAGAACACGCTTAAGCTCATCAATAGAATATTTATACTTGGCAGCATACGCAGTAGCAAGCTGCGCAAATGCGCCAGGAGCAGTCAAATTGGGCATCCATAACCAGTTTAATGTTCCGCCGTTTGAGCCAGAATTTGGGAGCCCACCNTATCCAATATCTTTAAGCTTTTCTACTCCAAGGGCAAGCGCTATGTCATAAGCACCTGATGCTACCGCATAAACAGCCCCTCTGAAGGCCTCTGTTCCACTCGCACAAAAGTTTTCTACCCGTGTTGCAGGAATATTGGGTAGCCTTAAGGTCATGGATAAAGGAAGTGCACTCTTTCCTATATGTATTTCATCAAAACAATCACTAAGCCATGCTGCCTGAATTTGGTTCTTTTCTATGCCTGCATCAGCAATGGCTTCTTCAAATGCCTCAACCATAAGGTCTTCAGCACCTGCATCCCAGCGCTCTCCAAACTTTGTACATCCCATTCCTATTATTGCTACTTTATCTTTTATACCTGTTGACATATTACATCTCCTTTATATTTTTATATTATTTTGGTATTGCCTTCCAGAAATAACCCGTAAAACCCCGCTCCTTGTCATAGTATTTTTTCCTAAACGATAGTCTGACTTTCTGACCAACCTGTATATTTTCAAGATCACAATCCGTAAAATCAAGAAGTGTTCTTCCGCCACCTTCAAACTGTACCATACCATAAATAGCAGGTGGTTCTACAGATACAGCGAGATAATCTCCCGTAAAAGACATCACACTTGCCTCTTTATCAGAAAACTCATAATCAACCTGTGAATGAAATGCATTACACTTTGGATTTACACAAACATTTGTTTTAGGATATTGAACCGTTCCACACTTAGTGCATTTTCCTCCTACAAAACCAAGGATCATCTTTCTGTTTCGCCACAATGTTGTAAGTGCTGTTTGTGTAGGTGCCTCAGCCCTTATACCAGTTTCTGCATTGATAAGTTCATTGAACTTTAAAAATTTAGCATAACTTGTTTCTTCTTTCCTGTTTTCAAGGGAGCCTTTTATACCCATTCTTGCAGGAAGTTTTGTTATCGCATCTGTTACCTCAAATAAAAGTGCATCACTACCCTGCCCAAAGCTTGCAACTATGATCTTGTCGCCTGGTTTAGCCTGTTCAAGCACGGAAACAAGCATAACGATTGGATGGGCAGTTCCAGTTTCTCCTGTAACCTCATGCATATTATCAACAATCTGCTCTTTTGAAGCACCTATTTTCTTTGCTATACCCTTGTGTTCTCTTGATATAAAACATGGATACACAACCCTGGAAATATCCTTAATAGATAACCCATATTTTTTCAAAAGCCCATTTATAGCTTGAGGGATAATCTTTGCGTAGCCTTCATCCCTGATCCATCTTTCCTCCCATGTATAATCAAACTCCTTGAACTCTCCTCTATAATGGTCAATAAAATCAAGAGAAATTGAATAAGAACCTTTATACTCTGCTATAACATTATCACTGCCAAGCAATAAGGATGCTGAACCATCACCAAACCACATCTCATAAAAGCTTGCAGATCGTGTTTTCCTGTGATCTGAAGCAGATATTAAAACCTGTTTTCTTTCACCACTTTTTAAAGCCTCGAGTCCGCTGATCAATGCAGTAGTTGATGACTTTAAAGAAGAGGTAAAATCTGCTGTAACTATATCTTCTCTTAAATTAAGAGCCGCAGATACAATTCCTGCATTCTGACGATCTGCAAATGAAGGGGTTGTGGTAGCAAGGAATAAACTATCAATCTTTGTTTTATCAAAACCAGCGATACAATCTTTTGCAGATGCTACTGCCATTGTTAGACTATCTTCGTCCCAGTTACACATAGAACGCTCACCATTGGCAACCATCATCAATGCTGGTATGTACCATCCCATCTCCTGTATTACAGACATTCTGTTTAGCCTGCGTCTGGGTATATACCCACCATACGAAACTATACCTACCATTATAGACCTCCTTTATCAGGGTTAAAAGTTTAGTTCTATAATCAGAGAAACATCTTTTGATATAAATGTCAAATATTTGTAGAGGTCAATGCTATACTGGACTGAGCAGGTTGTCTGGTAAATGCATTTACATCAGCTTCATCCCTTCCTTAAGCTTTGCTATTGTAGTAAAAACCGCAGACATATCCATATCTGCTTTACCCTCATTCACCGCAGTCTCAAAAACAGCATTCACTGCCTTTGTTAAGGGCAGCATAATATTTAATTTGTCTGCAAGTCCCACTACAAGATTGAGATCCTTATATTGGTGTTTTAAAGGGAATGCCGGAGTAAAATCATGCTGGAGTATGAAAGAAGAGGTTCTGTAGCCGATTTTGTTCTGTTATATACTTTCCATTATTGGGAATTAGATTTTAAATCAATAAAAATCGTAAAAAAATACTTTTAACAGAACTCTTATACTGGCTTCTAAATTATCTTGTAAAAATTTTTTTTTCTGGTAAAGATAAATTATCCTATTCCTTTTTAAAGGAGGTTAAAAATGGGACAACATAAAATAATGATAATATTGTTTTTGAGCCAATTTTTAATATCCATACATGGTAATGCATCAGCGGATCAAGCAATTATATCGTTCAAGTTTTTTCACAATCCTGTACTAACAGCAACTCCTGGTGAACCATTGTATGTATCTGCCACGATAGATCCAGCTGATAAGGTTGCCTATGCATCACTTTTATATAAATCACCGTCTGATAAGTTTTATAAGGCAA
>JGI24721J26819_10002355_pt1 | contig 20934 bp, 16 predicted proteins | sample YelNatPaOPGAMG01_FD_26819 | JGI IMG/M metagenome (IMG submission 26819) | reverse complement strand
CATACGGACTTTGCCTATGTCAATCTTCGGGGAACGCATTATTTTTTTTACCAGCGTCCTGGACGGATACTCCCGGTTCATTGTGCACTGGGACCTTCGGGCCAGCATGACCACAGACGACGTGGAACTCGTGATCCAGAGGGCCCTGGAATCGCTTCCCAAGGGAGTTTCCAAGCCCCGGCTCATCTCCGACAACGGGCCCCAGTACATCTCGACAGAGTTCCGCTCGTATCTTCGGGATCAGGAGGTGGTCCATTCACGGATCCGGGTGGGACATCCCCAAAGCAACGGCAAGATCGAGCGATTTCACAAGAGCCTCAAATCCGAATGCATCCGGGTGTCTCCTCTGGGAGATCTCGATGAGGCATGGGAGATTATCAAAAGCTATGTTCAGGCATATAATCACGAGCGTCTGCATGCCTCCCTGAATGACCTGACCCCGTCAGACTATCTGAAGGGCCTGGAACATGTCACCAAGAGGCTTGAGGACCGAAAAGCGGCCCTCGAAACCGCCCGAAAAATCCGTCGGGAAAAGCGACGGGATATTCGGGAACAAAACCGGTCTTCTGCGTGACCGGTGCAAATCGGAAAAGTGCCAATTTCGCTGAATCAACACACTTCGGCCTCGCCTTTCGTATTGAAAGTCCTGGTCTGGAGGGGAAAGCCTCTCCTCCGGATCTTGACCCTCCATTGAAGATCTCCTCGTTTTTCGAACGTGGCCATTTAACCCCTCCAGAGGGAATCTCGAATGCTCTGACTGGAGAGGAAGTGTCCCAAAAAAGCAATGATCAGGAATTTCGGAAGATCGCTGGATTGGATTATATCTTTGTTTATGAGGGAGATGGGATGGCGCGCCTGGAGAGATTTGAACTCCCGACACTCGGAACCGGAATCCGATGCTCTATCCGGACTGAGCTACAGGCGCGAAAGGTTGAATGACTCAGGAAGCTTAGCGAAAATTCCCTGCCTGTTCAAGAGGGGGCTACGCGGCAATCCCTGACCACTCTCCTTGGAAGATCAGCGTGCGAGTCACCCCACCGACCAGTTCTTTAGGGTTTTTCTCCGAGACGACCGGCAGAAAGTCCAGATCATACTTGTTCATCTTCTGTATCGCATCCTGGATGGTCTCATCCCGGGTGACAGAAATGACCGGCTTGACCATGACGTCGGAAACCTTCAGCTTTTTCCATTCCTCTTCGGGAATGCGGTCGATGTCATATACCGAAATGATGCCGACCAGGGCTTTTTTCTCGTCCAGAACCGGATAGGTCCGGTAGAAATACTTGAGCAGGTAGAACTGCCGGAAGTCATCTACCGTGATGTTGGACGGGATAAAAATAATCTGCTTGAGCATCGCGTTTGTGATTTTCAGGTGGAACCGGCGGGAGAGATGGATATCTTCCCTTTCCCGTTGCTGGGAGGAGATGGATGAAGTCCCGGAAGCAATATAGCTGAAAGCCGTGCAGATCAGACCCGGAATCAGGTATCCCGAACTGTGGGTTGATTCCGCAACGAACACCACCGCTGCGAGGGGGGTTTTGTAACCGGCAGCCAGAAAGCCGGCCATTCCCATGACAACGCCGAAATCGAACGGCTGGATATGGGCAATGTTCGAGATGAGTCCACCGGTTGCGGCTCCCAGACACAAGAGAGGAAAGAAGGAGCCTCCCATGCCGCCGGCCGAAAAGGTGAAGATGACGGCCGCCATCTTGAGGAGGAGAAGCATGAGAAGATTGATGAATGTGTCGGGAACGGAGAGAAGGTACTGGATGAAGATGTAGCCGGGGCCCAACGGGAGAGCTTCACCGAAACGGAGGGTGGCGAAGTATCCCGTCCCCCCCAGGATCATGGCGGCCAGGACATTCCGGGAGGTCAGACGGGCCGGACCTTTCAGGAACCAGGTTTTGGTCGTCCGGTAGACCCTCAGAAAATATTTGCTCAAAAATCCGCATACCAGACCGATGACCATCACCACCAGCATGTCGTTCATGTGGAATTCCGCCTTGTTGGCCATGCTGAAGAGGGGGTGGGTTCCTTTCAGGGTCACCATGACGATATAGCTCGACACCGAGGCGACAAGGGTCGGGATCAGCGCGTTGGGAGCCAGGTCGCTTTTGTAGGGGACCTGGAGGATAAAGATCGTTCCGGTCAGGGGTGCCTTGAACATGGCGGAAAGGCCGGCTCCCGCCCCTGCCAGAAGCAGCGTGCGCTGTTCCTCGAAAGGAATGTTCAGCTTTTCCATGATTTTTTCGACGATGGAACTGACCATTCCGCCGAGGTAGGTGGATGCTCCCTCGAGACCCGCGCTCCCGCCGAAGCCGAGCGTTGTGATGTATCCGGGGATCTTGTAGGGAGTTTTGGACAGAGGAAGCCGCCCGCGGAACTCATGGTAACTTTTGACAACCTCTTCCGTCCCCCCCATCCCGTCCGTCTTGCCCCAGACGAGGATGAGGCGGGTCAACAACACCCCGATCATGGGGATGATGACAACGATGATCCCGTTCTTGAAGTAGGTGTTGTAAAGGGTCAGAAAGAGAAGTTCGTAAACGACCGATTCCAGGAGATAGACCAGAAGTCCCGTGACGATTCCGATGATCATGGCCAGGATCAGGACGCGCCAGAAACGGTTGATCCGGCGGGTTTCGTCGAGGAAGCGGACCCAGAGATATCGGAGACCGAACCGGCGTTTTTTCATGACGGACTTTTGTATCTGAGAATGACGAACACCCCGGCGCAGACCAGGGCGATGCCCGCCCAACGTTGAGGAGGGATCGTCTCGTGGAGAAGAATGAGGGCTGTCAGCGGCGTCAGCACATATCCCACAGAGGTGAGGGGGATGATAAAGGAGACGTCCCCGAACGACAGGAGCTCCATCAGGATGCCGAAATGCAAGGCCTCGAGCGCCGTGCCCAGGAGGACCAGGGGGGTGGTGACAATATGCATGAACACGCCCAGAAGGTGGTGCCCGCTCAGAAAATGTCCTCCCGTCGCGTGTTCGAGGAGACCCTTTTTGATCAGGACGAATCCCCAGGCTTCCGAACCTAGCCCGATGGCCATGAGCAACAAGACATACCACAGGGGTTTGGTGATCGGGACGGCCAGTTCCTTTATGTTGTCCAAGGGAGGTTCCTAAGGTTGTCGATGTTTCCGGGATATCCAGCCTGCCTGAAATCAGCAGGAGGCTTTCCGGACGGTGCCAGAGTCTTATCGGTCAAACTGAGTATAAAAAGATTCTCGAGCAAAAGGAACCGTCCGGATGCAAAAATAATCCGATTTCTCCCTGCGGTCCCTCCCATTGTGTGCATCCGGCAAGTGCCGTGCCTTTATCAGGTTTGTTCAGAGATTCGGAAAGTGGCGGGGGAGGAGTCCGGAAGAGACAGGAAAGTTCCCCTGCAGGCCGTCCGGAATATGGGGGATCGTGAAATAGTAGCCGGGAAGCCGGAAGGTCAGGTTCGGCCATTGCTGTGTCAGCTCGAATCCGGTGGTGTAGAGCAAAAATCCCAGGGACAGGAGGATCATCACCCCCCGGAAGGTTTTTCCAAGGGCGGTGCGGCTGTTTTGATGTGTCAGGGCCAGTCCGGTCCACAGGAAAAAAGACAGTAGGGACAATGCCAGCAACACGCGTTCCATAACCGGTCGTCCTGTTCTCGTTATAGGACCTCTCCGGATGATCTCCGGATCGGACTCCCCATCATCATCTGATCGATGAAAAATGATAATGGATTGCCAAAGACACGCATATGCCTTCATTATAGGCGAAATACTCGGTAACAGGGCAAATCAATCGGTCCGGACAGGCCGATGGTGTGAATGCCGGAACTGCAGACCAACAAACAGGGAGGCAACGTGGCTGGATTTGACTGCGATACCCTGGTGGTGGGAGGGGGGATATCGGGGCTGGCAGCGGCCCTGACGCTCAGGCGGAAAGGGGTGGACGTCCGCCTTCTGGAATCCCGGGGGTACCTCGGGGGGGCTGTTCGCACGGTCCGGGATCAGGGGTATCTGCTGGAGTTTGGTCCCAACAGCCTGATGGTGAGACCGGAAGACGAACTCCGGGAAGTGCTGGTGGAGCTGGGGCTTTCCGACCGGATCCTGCCGGCATCCCCCCTGTCCCGGAACCGGTATGTGGTCAAGGGGGGAAATCTCTTTCCCCTACCGATGTCGCTTCCTTCCTTTTTCAGAACGCCGCTTCTGAGCTGGCAGGGGCGGATGTCCATCCTGCAGGAATGGCGGGTTCCGCCAAAAAACGATGGCCAGGAGGAGACCCTGTCCCATTTTGTCCGGCGAAGGCTCGGGGAGGAACCGCTCCAGTATTTCATCGATCCGTTCGTCAAGGGCGTCTATGCCTCCCATCCCGACCTTCTCTCCGTCGAAGCGGCCTTTCCGCTCCTGGCCCGACTCGAACAGGAACACGGCGGGCTTATCAGGGGTGGTATACGGACATACATGAAGCGGAGAAAAACTGGAAGCACGGCTTTTCAGGGAATGTTTTCGTTTGAAGGGGGAATGTCGGAGCTCGCTGAGGCGATCGGAGCCAGGCTGGGCCAGGAGGTGGGAACGAGCGTCGACGTTATCAAATACACGCGCCTCGATGACGGTTTCCGGGTGGCTCTGATGTATGACGAAACGGAATACTACATGACCTCCCGAAACCTGATTCTGGCGACATCTGCCGGTCAGGCGGCCGATCTTTTGGCTGGAGACGCCGACGGCCCGTCGGCCGAACTCAACGCCATCCCGTACGCCCCCGTTACCATTGCCTACGCCGGATTTTCGAAGGAACAGGTATCCCACCCGCTGGACGGGTTCGGGCTGCTTTGTCCCACCGTGGAGAACCGCAAGATCCTGGGGGTCATCTTTTCCTCCTCCCTCTTTCCCGGTCGCGCGCCCGACGGGAAGGTTCTCCTGACGGTGTTTGTCGGCGGAATGACCGGGCAGAAGATCGCCAATGCCTTCGACGAGGACCTGGAGCGTATCGTTCTCAAGGAACTTTCGGAACTTCTGGGAACAGGCGGAAAACCCGANTNTTTCCGGATTCACCGATGGGAAAAAGCCATCCCCCAATATGTGCTGGGTCACAATGAAGCCGTACGGACCATCCGGAAGAAGCTTCCTCCCGGCCTGTCCCTGGCCGGAAACTACCTGGATGGCATCTCCCTGGCCCGGGCTTACGCCTCCGGTGTCCGTGCCGCGGAGGAAATCGTCGCTTCGGGACGGAGGTTGCCGGCATAGGGTGGGCTTGCCGGCCTGTCGACCTTCTCCTCCGATTTTCCCTTGAGGGAAATTTCCTTCGTACTTCCGGCAGCGGGCGGCCCGACCGCCCGGAGCCGCTCAGTTTTCGACGCGGGGTTTGCCCTTGACCTGGTGAAACGACCGGTCATCCAGTCGGATCATGGTCAGAATACCGCTCCGGTAGGCTCCTGTATCGATCATGATCAGGCCGTCCTTGATTGTTCCCGGTCGGGAAACAATATTGTGCCCTGAAACCACCTCGCGCTGGTCGAAGGAGGGGTAAAGTTCCGGAGGACGGGCCCAGAGACAGCTGTGAAAGCCGGTCTGGGGATCCTGCCGCAATGCGCAAAGGTCGATATCGCCGAATGCGCTTCCCCGGATCCGGGGAAGTGATCCGTGCACGAGGATAAAATCTCCGGCTTCAAGAAACAGCGGCCAGGTTTCGATCCATGAGAGCATGCTTTTCCCCCGTTTCGATCTCTCAAGGGCGGCCAGTGTCGGACGTCCTCCGAATCCCGGATCGAGGTAATCGCTCCCGAACAGTTCCGGGCTCCGGTGGTAGGCCAGGAGAAGCTCCTCGTGATTTCCCTTGATNGCGGAAAACCAGCCGGATTCGGCGGCATCGAAAAGGGTATCGAGGAGAGCGCCTGTGTCCGTGCCCCGGTCGATGACGTCCCCCACGCTGATCAACCGGTCGTTCCGGGGATCGAAACGGATCTGTTCCATCAGTTCTTTCAGAAGATGAAGCTGACCGTGGAGATCTCCCACGACGTAAGTGGACATGGATGTCAGGGTCCTTCCGGGTCGTCTAGGGAATGGTCAGGACAATCTTGCCCGAGGTGTGCCCCGTCTCGATCAGGGCGTGAGCTTCCCGGACCCTGTCCAGGGGAAGGGAGCGGGATATACGGACCGTGATTGCGCCGGACGCCAGCATCCGGGCCCCCGATTCGAGGATACGGGTCTGGCGGGCAATTTCGCCGGCAAGATTCAGCAGGGAGGGAGACAGGACGAGAACGAAGTGAAGGGAGAGGTTCCGTTTTTTGGCCCGGACGACGGACGCCTCATCACAGGCCTTTTCGAGAAGCGTCGAGACGTGGCCGTACAGGGCGGTGGCATCGAATGACCGGCAAAAAGTCTCGCCACCGACCGTGTCCACGACCAGCTGGGCCCCTTTCCCTTCCGTGATGTCCAGGGTTGCCTGAACAAAATCTGTCTTGCCGGGGTCGATGATGTGGCTGGCTCCGTTGGTTCTTGCTTCAACGGCTTTTTCTTCTCCCCGGACCGTGGNCAGGGGAAGAAGACCGCGGTTTCTGGCGAGCTGGAGCGCCAGATGACCCACNCCACCTGCGCCGGCGTGAATCAAAACGGGTGTGCCGGCTTCGAGCTGTCCCGCGCGGGACAGGGCTTCCCAGGCAGTGATGAAGGGGATGGGAAGGGCGGAAGCTTCTTCGAAGGAGACGCCATCGGGCAAAGCCGCAGCGGCATACTCCGGAACCGTCGTCCACTGGGCGTAGGTTCCGGGAGCATCTCCGTAACCCCCATGCATGAAGAAGACCCGGTCGCCCGGACGAAAACGGCGCACATCCTTGCCGCATTCTTCCACGATGCCCGCCCCGTCGCACCCAAGGACGGCGGGAAGCCGGTCGGGAAAAAACGTACCGCTCTTCCTGAGCTTGTAATCGACAGGGTTGATGCCGGCTGCCCGCAGACGGACAAGAAGGTGGGAGGGGGAGGGGAGTCGGGGCTCAGGGATATCAGACAGCTGGAGTTGTTCTGGCCCACCGGCCTGTCGGAGAATGACCGCCTTCAAGAGGTCCTCCGCATTCCCGCAGCCATTCGCCTAACGGTCGGGCACGTTCCGGAAAGTAAAAGAAAAGGAGGTGTTACCATCTCCAGCCTCCTAACCTGCAGGAAGGAGGCTCTGGACGGACCGGATGGTGTTTTTGATGCTGGATGTGGCGTCCTGTACGGCTGTCGGTTCGAAACCGCAGTGGACCATGCAATCCTGACATCGCGGATTGCCGCTCTTGTGCCCGTACTGATCCCAGTCGGTGGTGTTCATCAGTTCCGCGAAGGACTGGGCATAGCCATCATTCAGCAGATAACAGGGCTTTTGCCACCCCAGAACGGAATAGTTGGGGTTGCCCCAGGGGGTGCAGTCGTAATCCCTGGCGCCTTCGAGGAATTCCAGGTAAAACGGGCTATGGTTGAAATTCCACCGTTTGGGGTTGAGCTTGTCCTTCATGGGGGCAAACAGTTTCCGGAAAAGGTCGCGCGTGCGTTCCTTCCGGAGAAAATGCTCCTGATCCGGGGCCCATGCATAGGAATATCCCGGAGAGATCATCATCCCGTCAACGCCAAGTCCGGTCACGAAATCAAAGAAGCTGTGGAGTCGTGCCGGGTCTTCTCCCTCGAACACGGTGGTGTTCGTCGTCACCCGGAACCCTTTTTTCTTTGCCGTCTGGATCGCCCGGACGGCAACATCAAAGATACCATTGCGGCAAACCAGGTGGTCGTGTTCCTCCTTGAGTCCGTCGAGATGGATGGAGAGGGTCAGGTAGGTGGAGGGCTTGATCCGGTCGAGATACTTTTCGAGGAGGATGGCGTTCGTACAGAGATAGACGAAACGCTTCCGGTCGACGAGTCCCTGTACGATCTCGCCGATCTCGTTGTGGATGAGCGGTTCACCTCCGGCGATCGTCACGATGGGGGCTTCGCACTCCTCCGCTGCCTGGAAGCATTGCTCAGGTGTCAGCCGGCGGTTCAGGATCTCTTCGGGATACTGAATTTTTCCGCAACCGGCACATTCCAGGTTGCAGCGGAAGAGGGGCTCCAGCATGAGAACCAGGGGAAAACGCTTGTTGCCCTTCAGTTTCTGGCGAAAGATATAAGAACCGACCTTGACGGCCTGATGGAGAGAAATCGACATGAGGTCAACCTCGCATAATGGGAGCAGGACAATCCGTTTCCGGATTGCCAGGCGCCCCGAACCCGGGAGACCCCGGATTCCGGTATATTGGCAAACATCGGAACATTTGAATGAGTTTAATATTAGGGGTGCCGGCAGACACTGTCAAGGAACCTGACAAGCAGTGTAGCGCGCACATAATGTGACCGGTTCTGGTGCGCAAGGGTTGTCCTGTTCAAGATGGGTCCAGGGAGGAGCCAGAATGAACCGGATAACTGTTAAAGGAAATCCGGAAGATGCGTTTTGAAGAGACATGGAATGAGTGGAAAAAAGGACGTCTGACCCAAGAAGAGACTGGACGGATTTGGGGGATAAGTGAACGGACCTTTCGCCGATATCTTCGTCGGGTCGAGGAGGAAGGAGTCAAGGGGATTTTAGACAAACGGCTGACCCAGGCTTCCTCAAGACGGGCACCGGTCGATGAAGCACTGGGATTGGTCGAAAAGGTCTGCAGCCGGCATGAGGGGTGGAACGCAAAGCACTTTCACTCCTGGTACCGGAAAGAGGGCGGCAGCCGGAGTTATACATGGGTCAAGAAGACGCTTCAGGAAAACGGAGTGGTCGAAAAGACTCCGGGCAAAGGACGTCATCGAGAGAGAAGGGAACGAGCCCCCTGGGAAGGGATGATGATCCATCAGGATGCCAGCAGTCATCCCCGGGTTCCCGGACAGATCTGGAATCTGGTGGTCACGATGGATGAGGCGTCCAATGCGCATTACAGCATGTTCTTTGTGGATGAAGAAGGAACCGCGTCAAGCCTTCAGGGAATGAAAGATGTCATCGAGAAGAAGGGCCTTCCCTCCGCCCTCTGTACTGACCGGGGCAGCCACTACTGGATCACGCCGGAAGCGGGAGGCAAGGTGGACAAGAAGAATCTGACCCCGTTCGGACGGGCGAAGAAACAGCTGGGCATTGAAATGATTGCCGCGTACTCCCCCGAAGCACGGGGACGCAGTGAGCGGGCCTTTCGGACCCATCAGAAACGTCTTCCCAAAGAACTTGCCCTGGAGGGAATCACGACCATGGAAGCGGCCAACCGCTACCTGTCCGACGTCTATCTTCCGGCCTTCAATACCGAGCTTTCCCATCCGGCCCCGTAGGAAGGACCGGCCTTCGTCCCCTGGACAGGCGACTCTTTCGACGAGATTCTCTGCGAACATTTCGGACGGATCGTGGGTAACGACACCTGCGTGTCTTTCAAGGGACGGATCCTTCAGATTCCTTCCGACCGCTACCGTCTCCATTACGTCCGGGCCACGGTCCGGATCCACCGGCATCCCGATGGATCCCCTCTCCCTGTTCCATGGACCCCGGAAGATTTCCGACTATCCTTTTGAAAAAACGGAGTCTGGAAAAACAAAAAAGGAACCACCGAACAAAGCGTCGTTGAACGGAATCCGCCCGGTCGAAGCGCTTGTCTGAGAAAGAAGAAACACTGATCTCTCAGGTTAAAAAAGCGGACAATTCATTTGCTATAAAACCGGACAACTCTACTTGCTACTAACAGATGTCAAAAATTCGGCTTTGCCAATCTCACCGGAATGGCCTACATTATTATAGATGGGGAAAACAAGAAACCCAGTTTTCCCGTGGTCTGTTTCCATGGTGCGGAAATCCCGGGGGTGAGTGACGGAGAGGAAGAAAGAGCAGCGGCCGGAAGTTTCGGCCCTGATCGCAATGCCGTCTTTTCAGGATTGTCCCATGTGGGGGGGAGTATCCGGATCTGAAGGCCCAAAAAAGTGCATTGTCCTGCCGTCCAAAGACGATGGACTTGGTTTGGCCTCCGTCCGCCGGAGAGGGATCCGCCCGCAATTGTCTTCCTGCGGCCGGGTGACCGTTTTTCCTGTCATTTCCTGGTATCTTCTTCCTAAGAACTTTTGGACCGCACGCTTTAACCTGTTCCGGCGGTTCCGGAAAATCCTTCTGGACATACCTACCCATCCTGGAGTTTCTGTGTTTTCGATCCCCTTTTTCCCCTATGGAGACTCTTGTCCGGCTCCGAGTGTCCTGTGTCCGGGAGCCAGAGGGGATGTTTCTGGATTGTTTCTATCGCCTGAGGAGAGACTCCCCGCCACAAGCGGGGGAAAGGACCCGGACCCGGACGGTTTTCCGGATCGATGGATGATGTCTGTGGCCCGAACGGGCCCATAAAGACGGGAGGGGGCATTTATGGACCATGCCTGGATTCTTGCGGGAGATATCGGGGGTACAAAAACGGCTTTGGGTCTCTTTTCTTCCGCCGATCTCGGAAAAGCCATCAGTTCGGAGACCCTTGCGGCTCCGGTTGTTTCGGCCCGTTATTCAAGCCATGAATATGCGGGCCTCGCCCCGATTGTCAGCGAATTTCTGGAAAAGAACCGTGCGGTCGCGGTAGACCATCCTGTCTGGGCCACCTTCGGTGTGGCCGGACCTGTGCTCGACAACCGGTGTGAAACGACCAACCTCCCCTGGATTATCGAAGGGTCCCTTCTGGAAAAAACCTTTGCCTGGGAAAGCGGATCTGTCCGTCTGGTCAATGATCTGGTGGCTATGGGCTGGGGAATCAACCTGGTTCGGGGAGCGGGAGGCATCCTGTGGCTCCGGAAAGGACCGGGGGGAACATGGGGAAACGCTGTGCTGGTGGCCCCGGGAACCGGACTGGGAGAAGCCCTTCTGGAAGACGACCATGGAAGGCTCAAGCCCTGGGCTTCAGAAGGGGGGCATACGGATTGGGCGCCCGTCACCCCCCTTCAGGTCCGTCTGTTGGAATTTCTCTGGAAACAATTTTCTCATGTGAGTTCCGAACGTCTTCTTTCCGGACCCGGCCTCGTGAACATCTACCGGTTTGTATGCCAGGACGGGCCTCATCATCCCAACCTTCTGGACCAGAACCTTCCGGAGGAACACCTTCCCGAGAAAATCACGCAGGCGGCGATCGCCGGTACGGATCCCGCTGCTGTCAATGCTCTGGGGATCTTTGCCGAACTCCTGGCCCAGGAAGCAGGGAATATGGCGCTCAAGGTCCTCGCGACCGGCGGGGTGTTTCTGGGCGGGGGGATTCCCGGAAAAATCCTGCCATTTCTCCAGAATGCGTCATTTCTTGAACATATGGCGGACAAGGGACGCTACCGGGAGTTCCTGGAACAAATTCCGGTGGGAGTGCTCACGCACGAGGAAACCCCTCTTCTCGGGGCAGCCTATCAGGCCTATCTGCGTTTTTCTGGTACATTGTGAACAGGCAAAATTGCCTTGAAAGTTTTACGGGATTCGGTCAATCTAAAGCGAGAAGATTGGCAGGATTCCACAGACAGGATTGTTGGGANATGACGGATTGTCTGCAACGATTTTTCCGCCTGGTCTTCCGGGAGATTCCATGCCGGAAGCGGGCGGGTTCATGTNCGTCTGTTTACCCCGGGAACCGCTTGACCACCTCCAGCAAGCTTCCTGCCANCCTCCCGACCCCNAGAATCGAGGAAGTCAAATGATGTCTCGCCCGGAAGAACACATCAACCCTGCCCTTCCCCGTCTCCGCGTCTTTCCGGACGAACGGGCGCTGGCCCGGGAAGGGGCCTCCCTGTTTGCCGGACATATCAGGGAACTGATCGAGAGGCAGGGCCATGCGTCGGTCATTCTGGCCGGAGGAAGTTCACCCCGCCATCTGTATGAGGAATCCGGAAAGCTTTTGGCTCTATGGCCTTCTTCTCTCCGGGAAAAGATTTTTCTGGTCCCGGGCGATGAAAGGATGGTGGGGCCGGAGGATCCCCAAAGCAACAGCCGCATGATCCGGGAGACATTGTTGTCCCATGCCGGACTGCCTGAAACGGCGTTCGAACGGATGCGGGGAGAGGCGGCCTCCCCGGAAGGAGAGGCTCTTCGATACGAGCATCTCCTTCTCGACCGTTTCGGCAAGACCGGGTTGCATGTTCCGGCATTCGACTGGGCCTTTCTGGGGGTGGGGGAGGACGGGCACACGGCCAGCCTTTTTCCGGGGTCTTCTCCGACCGAGGAGCATCGTCATCTCGTCTTGTCCGTTCCCCCCTCCGGAGAAAGACTCCCAAGGTTGACCCTGGGTTATCGCCTTCTGTCCCACACGCAGCGGATTGTTTTCGTTTGCCCCGGCGAGAAAAAAAAGGGGATTCTCCGGGAAATCCTCAAAGACCTGAAACCCTGCCCTGTCCAGGAACTTTTGACCCTTTCCATGGAAAACGGTCACCATCCCGAGTTCTGGATCGATCAGGACGCTTTTGATCCGGGGTTCGGCCGGTTAATGGTCGGCGGCGGAGAGGGGTTGGGAGCGGAAACCCGGAAAAAACATTGACAAAGGCCCTTTAGAGATTTCAAGGAGATTTCCAGATGACACCATCACTTGACGATCGCGCAATCAACACCATCCGCATGCTGGCGGTGGACGCTGTCCAGAAAGCCAATTCGGGGCATCCGGGAACGCCGATGGGATTTGCTTCCCCCGCGTATGTCCTCTGGTCGGAGTTCCTCCGCTTTAATCCGAAAGATCCTGCCTGGCCCAACCGCGACCGTTTTGTCCTGTCGGCAGGACATGCCTCCATGCTTCTCTACAGCTTGCTCCATCTCTATGGATTCGGCTTGGAGCTGGATGAACTCAAGCAGTTCAGGCAGTGGGGAAGCCGGACACCGGGGCATCCGGAATACGGGCACACCCCGGGTGTCGAGACCACGACGGGGCCGCTCGGCCAGGGTTTTGCCAATGCGGTGGGCATGGCCATGGCATTGCGTTATGCCGGGGGACTCTTTAACCGGCCGGAATTTCCGATCCTGAACCCCCGGGTTTTCGTCGTGGCCGGGGACGGCGACATGATGGAGGGGATTTCGAATGAAGCGGCTTCTTTTGCCGGCCATCAGGGGCTTTCCAACCTGATCTGTCTTTACGACAGCAATCACATTTCCATCGACGGCTCGACCAGCCTCGCGTTTTCCGAAGAGGTTGGCGAACGGTTCATGGCACTGGGGTGGTCGGTCCGTTACGTGGATGACGGAAACGACAGGGAGGCGACCCGGGAAGCCCTCGCCTGGGCGACAGATCCGATGATCCAGATGGAAGGGGAGATCGAAACCCCCAAAATGATTGTTGTCCGGACCCATATCGGTTTCGGCAGTCCCAAGTACCAGGACACGGCCCATGCTCATGGAAGTGCCCTGGGTCCGGAGGAGGTGCTGAACACCAAACGTCATCTCGGGTGGCCCGAAGAGCCGGCTTTCCTGGTCCCGGACGATGTCCGGGTACACTTCGACATGCAGGCGCGTGAAAAGGCCCGGGCACAGTCGGCCTGGCAGGAGCTTCTCAAGAAATACGGCGAAGCCCACCCCGACCTGTTTGCCCGATGGCAGGAATGGATGTCCGGATCCGCCATCGCCCGGCCGGTGCTGGCGCAGTATCCGGCCTATCCGGTTGATCCGAAGGGTCTGGCAACCCGCCAGGCCTTTGGGGAAGCCCTCCAGGTGGCATCGAAAGAGCTTCCGGGACTCTGGGGCGGATCGGCGGATCTCGCACCGTCCAACAACACCCTGATCAAGGGTGAGGTCGATTGCCAGAAATCCACGCCGACCGGAAAGAACCTTCATTTTGGCGTCCGGGAGCATGCCATGGGGGGGATTCTGAACGGTATGGCCCTGACCGGCATGGTCCGACCCTATGGAGGGACATTCCTGGTGTTTTCGGATTACATGCGGGGCTCGATGCGCCTGTCGGCGCTGATGCGCCAGCCGGTAGTATTCGTCCTGACACATGACAGCATCGGACTCGGAGAGGATGGTCCGACACATCAGCCGGTGGAGCACCTTACGGCCCTCCGGGCCATTCCCGGCATGACCGTCTACCGCCCGGGAGACGCCAATGAAACGGTCCAGGCCCTGTCGGTGATTCTGGCTGACCGGTCGGGTCCGGCCTGTCTGGTCCTGACCCGCCAGAAGGTGCCAACACTCGCCGTGCCGGTGCCGGTTGTCAGAAAGGGTGTGGAAACCGGCGCATACGTTGTCCGGGAAACCGGAGAAAATCCGCAGCTGGTTCTGGTCGGATGCGGCTCCGAGCTGGGACTCCTCTGGCAGGTCCAGGACCGGCTGGCCGCCCGGAAGATCAGGACACGACTCGTGTCCGTGCCTTCCACCAGCCGGCTGGATCGACAGCCCCGCGAAGTCCGGGACCGGATTCTGCTCGCTGACCGCCCCCATGTGTTTGTTGAGGCGGCCCTTCCGATGAGCTGGTACCCTTATGCCCGTACGGGAGATCTGGTTATCGGCATGACGACTTTTGGGGCGAGCGCCCCCGCCGAAAAGCTGATGGAGGCGTTCGGATTTACCCCTGAGGCCGTCGTGTCCAGAATAGACGAACATTGGCCAGGAGGTTCCTTCCGGTAACATTGTTCGTATCGGAGATGGTCACACTTTTAATGTAAAGGAGAGACGACGATGTCATCCGCATCCCGTCCGGCAACCGCCGAAAAACCGTCCCGTGTGAGGGAGCTGTCCGCTCTGGGACAAAGCATCTGGCTGGACAGTATCAGCCGGGATCTGATGGATTCCGGGAAACTTGATCACCTGATCCGCGTCATCGGAATCCGGGGAATGACCTCAAACCCGACCATTTTTGAAAAAGCGATCAATGGAAGCGCGTCCTACGATGAGGAAATCGCGTTTTTGGCCAAACGAGGATANAACGCCCAGCAGATCCTCCGCGTCCTGATGGTGCGGGATATCCAGCGGGCCTGTGATTTTTTCCGGCCTGTCCACCGGGAAACCCAGGGGGCTGACGGATTTGTTTCGATCGAGGTCAACCCCTTGCTGGCGCACAAGACCGGGGAAACCATTGCAGAAGCCCAGCTGCTCCACCGGCTGGTCGACCGGCCCAATCTGATGGTGAAGGTTCCGGGAACTCCGGAGGGTATGCCGGCCATCGAGGCTCTGACCGCCCTCGGGATGTCGATCAACGTCACCCTGCTGTTTTCTCCAAAGGCTTACCAGAATGCCGCTCAAGCCTATATTCGTGGACTTGAAACATTCGTGTCCCGCGGGGGGGACCCCTCCCGGGTGCACAGCGTGGCAAGCGTTTTCGTCAGCCGGATCGACACGCTGGTTGACAAGAAGCTTCAGGAGGTCAAGAACGCCGGAGGAGAAAAAGGGAAGGGTGTCGATTCCCTTCTGGGACGCGCCGGTATCGACAACAGCCGGATCATTTACCGGATCTTCCGGGAGCTCTTTCACGGAAGCCGTTTTTCCTCCCTTCTCGCTCGCGGAGGACATGTCCAGCGCCCCCTCTGGGCATCCACGGGAACCAAGAATCCCGCCTATTCCGATGTCCTGTATGTGGACTCCCTCATTGCACCGGAAACGGTCAACACGGTGCCCGAGGCCACCCTGAATTTCTTCCTCGACCACGGGACCGTGCGACCGGCTCTGGAAGGGGTTCCGGAGAAAGGTCCGGCTGATCCGGATGAGACCTTCCGGAAGATCGAAGGGCTCGGTATTCGTATGGACGATGTGTTTGACCAGCTGGTGGCCGAGGGGGTGAAATCGTTTGACCAGTCGTTCGTGACGCTCACCGGAGTGCTTGAGGAAAAGGCCCGATCCCTGTCTGCCGCCCCCGGAAAAAAATGGGGGGAATCTTTCGGTTCGCCCCGGATGGAGGAAAGTGCCCGTGCCGTCATGACGGCGTGGGAGAAGGATCGTGTTTCCTCACGCCTGCTGGAAGGGGATGCGTCCCTGTTCGTCGGAAAGACAAGGGAAGTTTCTGCGGCGATGGCGTTTTTGACCGATGGCCTTCGCATGGATTCGCGCAAAAAGGAATTTTCAGGAGTGGCCGACGAGATCCGGCAGGAGGGGATATCAACCGTTCTCTGGATCGGAATGGGCGGATCGGTCCTGGCAGCGCTTGCCATGGCTGAATGCTTTCCAGATTCCCCCGTCCGGATTCTGGCGGCCGACACGAGTGACCCGGAGACAATCATACGAATCGCGGAAGAAGCCGGTCTTGGCGGCGCGGGAGGCAAGATTCCTTCGCTCAGGATTGTGGTGGCCTCCCAGTCTGGTTCCACGCTCGAGGTCTCGCATTTGTACAGCCATTTTCACGCTCTCCTGGAGAAGAAGGGGGTCAAGGAGCCCGGGAGTTATTTCTGGGCTGTCACCGATCCCGGTTCTCCACTCGAAAAACTGGCCCGTTCGGCAAAGTTTTCGAGGGTTGTCCTGAATACACCGGGCATACCGGGCCGTTATTCGGCTCTTTCTGTCACGGGATTCCTGTCGGTTGCCATCCTGGCCGGCGAGGAAGGGTTTGATCGCGCCCTCCATGCCTGCCGACAGGTGGCAGAAGAATTCCGGAAATCCGGAACAGAGGCCATGGGGATGCGTCTCGGGGCGTTCCTTTCGGCGGCCGCCCGTTCGGGACGGGACAAGGTGAACCTGTCGGGGCCGGAAAAGTTGTGTCTCTGGATGGAACAGCTGTTCGCGGAAAGTACAGGAAAGGCGGGAAAGGGCCTGATTCCGGCAGGCTCCGGAGATCCGGATGCCCGCGAGCCCGGCAATCAGTCTGGCGACCGGTTCTGGTTTTCAGTCGACAATCCGGACTCTCCGGATATGACTTTTTTGTCTCGGGTTCCGGTTTTGGAAAAGGCCGGGGAGCCTGTATTCTGGGGAACCCTGTTTTCTCCAGACGATGTATTCCCCTTCTTTTTCCACGTGATGGCCGGTGTCTCCCTGGTGTCCCGGGAGTTGGGAGTCAACCCTTTTGATGCACCGGATGTGGGTATCTCCAAGGAAAAAACACGCCTGATCCTGGAGCGATTCACCCAAATCGGAAACCGTGTATGGGAGGAGCCCCTGTCACACGGCGTCCGAAAACCGGTTTTTGAGAGGGACGATTGCGCCATGTTTGCGGACGGGTTTTCTCCGGAAATCGGCAGTGGCCTGGAGATCCCCCAGGCTATCGACCGTTTTCTGGATGCCCTCGTCCGGTCCCGGAAAAACAACCCCTATCTCGTCGTACAGTCCTGGTTGCCCTTTTCCGAAGGGTTCGACCGGCAGCTCCGCCAATGGGCCGGGGTTTTGTCGAAAAAGTATGACATACCGGCAATGGTTGTCCGGGGGCCGGGATATTTGCACATCGTCGGGCAGATTCACAAGGGGGGGCCGGATGAAGGCGTCTTTCTCCAGGTGGGAGTCAGAGAAATGATGGATCTGCCGGTGCAGGGGGAAAACCTCGGTTTCTCGGCCCTTTTCCGGGCGCAGCAACTGGGGGATTATCTGGCGCTGGCCGATCTGCGACGTCCTGTAGGAGAAATACGATTTTCCGGCCGGATTGATGCCGAGAAAAACCTGGAAGGGTTTCTGAAGGGGTTGTAGTTTGCTTCAGGGGATGGGAAGCTTGCAGAAATGAAGCTATCTCTCCGGAGGACGGCAGGAGAGAGGATCCGTTTTCAAACGACCGGATCCGGTAGAAAAGGGCCGGCATGCTTCTCTCCGGAAATCTCTTGGAAAGCGGACAGATCCCGGACACCGTCGCAGCCTCCCTTGTTGCCTCCCCCGTCCGGAGAAATGGCCGACAGGATCCCGATGGATACACTCAACGGACGGAAGCCTCCGTTCGTCAACCGGTCAATCAGGAAGTGGGAGATGAACTGAAATGGAATTGAAGGTGGCGCCGCCCCTGACTCTGGTCATCTTTGGGGCGTCGGGAGATTTGACCCGGCGAAAGCTTCTTCCGTCCCTCTATGATCTATGGGCAGATGGTCTGCTGAATCCATCCACGGAAATTCTGGGAGTGGCCCGTCGCGTCAAGAGCCATCAGGAGTTCCGGGATGAAATTTCTGACGGGATCCGTTCCTACGCGCGGACCGGTGCAAAAGACGACGACAAGTTCCACCATTTTCTGTCCCGGGTGTTTTACCAGGCAGGGGACTTTGAAGATCCTTCCACCTTTGACACATTGCGGGCCACCCTGCAGGATGAAGAACGCACCCGGCGGACGGGTGGAAATGTGATCTTTTACCTGGCGACTCCCCCGAGCTATTTTGTTTCCATCATCCGGGAGATCGGCGACCATGCCCTTTCGGGGGATCCCGGGGGCCGGGACGGGGATGTCCCCTTTACACGGATCGTCATCGAAAAACCCTTTGGAAGGGATCTGGCCAGCGCCCGGGACCTGAACCGGGAGCTTCTGTCGGTTTTCCGGGAGGAACAGGTATACCGGATCGACCACTATTTGGGGAAGGAAACGGTCCAGAACATCCTGGTGTTCCGGCTCGCAAACCCGATATTCGGGGCTCTCTGGAGCAATATCCATGTCAACCGCGTGGAGATTCGCGTGATGGAGAGTCTGGGGATGGAGGGAAGGGGAGGGTATTTTGAAGAGGCCGGTATTATCCGGGACATGATCCAGAGCCATCTTCTCCAGGTCATGACCCTGACGGCCATGGATCCCCCTGTCGCCTTCGAGTCGGAGGCTATTCGGGATGAAAAAGTGAAAGTCCTGAGATCCCTCAAGCCTTACACCAAGGAAGAGATTTCACAGAATATCCTTCGAGGCCAATATGTGCAGGGGGTGCTGGACGGGTTGCCCGTTCCCGGTTACCGGGAAGAAGCCAAGGTTTCACCGGGTTCCCGTGTGGAGACCTTTGCTGCCATGCGGGTGGAAATCCAAAACTGGCGGTGGGCAGGGGTGCCCTTTTTCCTGGTGGCGGGAAAAAGGCTGAGCAAGAAATCGACGGAAATCACCCTGTTTTTCCGTGCGCACCCTTTCGCCATTTTTCGGCTTTCTCATTGCGACGACAATATTCCCAACGCGCTGACCATCCGGATCCAGCCCAACGAGGGGGTTTCGATCCGCTTCGGTCTCAAGCGGCCGTCGTCCGGATTGCATATCGATCCGGCCGAGATGGACTTTTCTTACCAGGAAGTCTATCAGGGACACCCGCCGGACGCCTATGAACGATTGCTGCACGACGCGATGGTCGGAGACTCGACATTGTTTGCGCGCAATGACGAGGTGGAAAGAGCCTGGGCTTACATTACACCGTTCCTGGCCGATCCGGCTTCGGCACCGGCTCCGACCTTTTATGAGGCGGGTTCGGACGGTCCGCAGGAATTGTCCGCCTTCCTCAACAGGTCCTGACTGCCCGATTGATGCTGATTCGCTATCAATACCCCTGGATCATCCGCTTGTTGCCCGAAAGCTTTTCCCGATTCGGGACGGCTGTTGGGTTGCTTTTCCTGATTCTGGCCGGCTGTGCCCATATAGAGACAGACTCTGGTCCGCCGACCGTCTGGCAATCGGCCCCTCAGGAGCCTGTCTGGGTCCATCACGCCCTGCCTCCTTCCCGGGGGAACGTCTATCTGGTGGCGCGGGCCAAAACCCGCGCGGGCCGTCCGGAAGCTCTTGAGGAGGCCCGCAAGACGCTTGCAGAATCGCTTGTCAAACGTCTCGAAGCGTCGGGACTTCACTTTACCGCAGGGACTCGCGGGACTCTCCTGGAGCGGTTTCGGGAAGAAATATCCCGGCGGAACGGGCCACTGGTTCTGGCCGATTCCTGGGAGTACGAAACACAGCCCGATACCAGAAATCCTTTTCTGCTGGAGCGTCACGCCTGGATTCTGGTGCGTGCGCCGGTCAATTTTCTCCAAAAATTCAAGGAGAAACTCGGGGCAATGGACCGGCAGCGGTTCAGGCGCATTCAAAATCGCCACCTCCGCCTACTCCGCTACCTGAAACAGGAGGACGGAACGCCATCGTTGATAATGTTGGCCAAAAATCGTCACTCCTTCCGGGAAATCCACACCACCGCCTCCCTTTCCCGGGGAGATCGTGAGCGTTACGCTCTGATACTGAAAGAGGAGTTCGGGTTGTGGGGCCAGTTCCTGGGTTCTTCGTCGATCCGGTCACCCTATGATCCGGATCATCCGCTCGAGGTGACGGATACGACTGGAAAAACAACCTCCTTTTCCCTGGATGCCCGATTCCGTGACAATCTCCGAAGCCATGGCATATCGGGTTTTGTGCCGGTGCTTTCCCTTCGTCCGGTTCTCCCTCTTTTGCCTTTTCCGCCACCGCCCATCCTGTGGAGGGGCGGNNGCGTGGTAAACGCCCCCTATCGGGCGCTATCCCTTTATTGGTCGGGGGACCTGGGATGGTATGGTCAGTACCGTTTTAAAAACAGGCTTTTGTACCGGTGTTCACGGACAATCGGGGACGGGGAGAGTCGATGTCGAGTGGAACACTGGCCCGCATCGGGGAAAAGTTCGCTGGTTCATGTAACTCTCGCTCCGGGAGACGACAAAACGGATTCGAAGGTTGCAATGGATATTGCGAACAAAGTCCATGACCGCTTTCCGGTTGTGTTCCCGGGCCCACGGGAGACCCATCGACTGAAGATCTCTATCTCCATGGACCCTTCTTTTCATGGAAACAGCCTCGGTTCACAGGAGGAGGCCGACTTTCTGAAGCATTTTGCATCGGATCTGTCCCGGGCGGGATTTGTCGTCCGTTTGCCGGAAAATCAGGGAATGGTTGGGCGCGGGATCTCTCCTCGAAAAATAAGTGGTGCCTTCTCCGAAGCGGAATTCCGGCTTCACTGGCATCCACTGGGTTCAAGATCCCGCATTTTGGGAGGCAATAATCTTGTTGTCCGGAGAATAGACTGGCGTGCGGAAGTCAGGGATAGCGGGAACCATATTCTCTGGGGGGCTTCCGGCGAATTGTCGGGAGCTGGAGTGGGAGGGAAGGAAGCTTTGGAAGA
>JGI24721J26819_10002348_pt1 | contig 20943 bp, 30 predicted proteins | sample YelNatPaOPGAMG01_FD_26819 | JGI IMG/M metagenome (IMG submission 26819) | reverse complement strand
AAAAAACTGGCTCATTGCCGGGGGATTGTCTATTATGCAATAGTCATATTCGCTTTTTTCAGCGGCCGTTTCTAATGTTTTAGGATTATCTACCGGGACAACTTTAAAAGGAATACCTTCTGCTTCTAAACCGTTATTTATATTTATGGAATACCAGTCGTAAGCCGTCCTTTGCTGGTCTGCGTCATAAAGAATGACGCTGTTTTCTCTCGATAAGCATTTCGCTATATTAATAGCAAGAGTGGTTTTACCAACGCCGCCCTTAGAGTTTTGGAATGAAATTATTTTCATGACTTTCCTCTGTTTTAGTTATTTTAAAATTCTATTTTTGTATTGCTCGTTAATTTCAAAAATATGTTTATTGCGTCGCTTAAATCTTCATAAATCTGATTTACNGGAGATTTTCTGTTTTTAACNGTAAAAAGATTATAATCNCCTAACTCAATCGGCNGGATTGAGTAATCTCCTTCCTCGTAAAATCCTTTTATTGCCAAAATAAACGCTATTTTATCTTTCGTTGATGCATAGTCGCTGATACCGACTAAGCAATTATTCGTTTCGCTGCGCATAGAACAGTTCATAATGCCCTCCTTTAATTTAAATTTTCGTTAAACAACGCTATCTGCGTTTCCCTTTCGCTTAAATCGTAATTCGCCCAAAAGCTATACTTTTTCTTTCTTCTACGGTAAAAACCTTCATCTAAAGACAATATCTTGTCTTTTTCAATAAGCCTTTGTGGCTTGACGACAATAACTTGGTCGTCCTTTTGCATGATAAGTTCCTTTGCTGTATTGATACGGTGTTTAAATTTTTTAAAATATGCACTATGACATCAACCGTAAACGAATTGCCTAAGCATTTATACCTTTGAGCATCAGATAATCCTTCGGTAAAATTATCGGGAAATGTTTGCAATCTCTCGCATTCTACCGGCATTAGTTTTCTGACGTATGGCTTTATCTCATGCAATCCTGTTTTGGTGCCCCTGCCACCGCCGTTTGCCGATAAGCAAATAGATTTACCATCCACACTATAAATCCGCTCCTCTTGATCGCCTTTGCCTATCCTTGAGACCCTAATCGGTTTTGTAAATATCAATTGGCGGCAGCTCCTGCTTAATAAATCAGTATGGCAAGATTTATTGTATGTTGCCGTTATGCAATACGATTTTTCTCTATCGGTATATCCCGTAATTACTCCCTGCCCCATTATGGTCTTAACGGAACCTACCTGTGAACCGATTGTTATTGATTTGCCTACTAACCGCTTATTAGTATAAAAACGATATATTTCGTTTTCATTATTAATAAGAACATCCTTTAAATAAATATGCTTGTCCTTCGGCTGTTTTATGCCCTTTATATTAGTCCAATACAGCCGTTTTCTCTGCTGGGCGGATAATAAAGCGGAGTTGATTAGAATCGGTTCTACGCCTAATATCTCGGTTATCCTGTCTCTGTCTGACTGTTTCATACTGGCAACATTTTCAAATATAAAATAATCAGGCTGGCATTCGTTTAAAACCCGAACATATTTCCAGAATAGAACCGATTTGCCCTTTTCTAAACCGCTCTCTTTTTGCCCTGCGGCGCAGGATAGCGATTGGCAGGGGGAACCGCCGCATAGCAAATGAATATGCGGCAAATCCGAACCTTTAATATTAGCCACATCGCCTAATTGAATGGTATTAGGATAGTTCTTTTGCGTAATCTGAATGGCGTATTTGTCTATTTCGGATGCATAATAATTGTCATATTTAATTCCCGCCCTGTTAAGAGCAACCTGCAAGGCGGATATACCGTCGAATAGACTTAAAATATTCATGATTTACACTCCCAAAAAATTATTTATAAGTTTATCCGAAAGTGCCTTGTTTCTCTCTTGTAAAGAATATTCTTCATAATCCGTTTTAATCACTTTAACGGAATAATTAAATTCTTCCGCAGTCTCTAAAAATTTATATTTAAATTTCTTATTAAAGTCTAAAAATTTCTCAACGCTTGCCAACTTGCCCAGCGTTTTTTTTCTGAAACTGTCGGATAGCGCCGTTTTTAGCATTATAGGGTCGATGTATTTGTCGTAATCAAAAAAATATAACTCGTTATATCTTTTAAGCCCCCTGTCGTAAGCGGACTTAAGAACCGCTTTTTTTTCATTTGCAATATCTTGATTATCGAATATTTCTAAAAATATAATATTGTCTATAAGCGTTCTGTCGCAAACAGCGATAACATTTTCGGCAATGTTATCAACTACCGTTTCAACGCTTATCTGATGTTGAAATATAATATCCCTTAAATCATTTATATTTTTGTCTGGATACATCGCATTTACCTGCCTCGCCGCCTCTTCAACGGCAAGGAATATTGCGTTATCAAGCGAATTAACAAAATAACTTTTCCCGATGCCGACGGCACCGGATATTCCTATTTTCATTTATGCAACCTCCATAATTATGGATTCGTCTGTTTTTAAATCCTCAATTTCTTTATACTTAACAGCTGCGGAAATTCTTTCAATATCGCCGTCCGTTAAATAAACTTTTGAATGCGCGTCTCCGATAAAATATCCGGCGCCGGACACGCCGAATGTGATATGTAGGCTTTTGAAAATTATCTCTTCCTGTTCCATTTTTATTTTAATCCTCGTTATTTTTTTTATTAAGTTTCATAAGACTCCGCTTTTTAACAATCGTATTCGCAACTCCACTTTTTTTCGTTTTCGTCATAATAGCAAGTAAGTCCGTCAAAATATACTTTTATGCCTGTTTGTTTGAATGTTTCAATATCGTAAACTTTAACTAACCGGCAAGCTTCTTCAATGTCCTTCGGTAGTCCTGTATTGCCAAACCTTGCGATTATTTCATTAATATATCTTACTTCTATTATTTCGATTTCTTTTTTTCTTAAAATATAATCAAGATTTTTAATAAGAATATCCAAGCCGTCAACTACACTGTCAAAATCTTGCCTTGCAAGACTTCTCAGAATGTCTTCAAATTCATTCTTTTGATTTTTAAAGAAATCAATCATTTTTTTGTTCTCCTTTTAAGGTTAATAATTATTTAACAACCGCCACGCTTCTGCATTTGATACTCGTTATAAAGATTAGGGCATTGCTCTTTATGCGAGTCTAATACCCGCTCAAACACGAAAGCTCTTAGCTCTATTTCGGCTAAGACTTTTTTTATTTCAGCGTCAGACAGCGGCATTCTACTAATTAAATTTGCTTTTAAATTGTCTTTTTGTGAATCCGACATATCTCTTAATGATTCACTGACAATCTTATTTATTTGCTTCTCTTCTTCTCTTGCTTTGAAATTAATTTTTGACATTTTTTTCATCTCCGTTTAATTCCAAAATCTTTTCGTCGAACCATTTACTTAGAACTTCTTGAGACGGCGGCTCAAGATTTATCTCCTGCTGATGATTGTTTGTTTTTTCTAAAATTAAAGGTTGCAACTGCGAAATTTCGCTTTTCACTTCTTTTTTTTCTATCTCATCGATATCCGCAAAAGTCCCATTTTCTAACATTTTCAGTAAAAATCCGGCGGGATTTTTAATTTCTTGAAACGAGGATGTGTAAATATATATAAGTTTTCGCAACGACTTTACAATTTTGTCTTCGGAGTGTTTTTGTTTTAAACTTAGAATATACGATTTTCTGAGTTTAAGCTTTCCAAGGATAGATACGGTTCTATTTTCTTTAAGATAATTTTCAAGTTCTGTGTGTTCTGTTTTTAATTCTAAAGATTCCGGCGCCGGCACTGATATTTTTTTTTGCTTATCGACTTTTTTATAAATAAGTTTATCGCCTGAGATTTTTATATAAATACCCTCGGCCAAGAGTGTGTTGATAAAGTTCTCCGTAAACGATTTTTTAAAATCTTTTAACCGCAGATGCTGAAGTTGCAATATTTCTTGAATTTTTGTAAGCGGAGTCGGCATCGTCAAATTAATTGATTTTAAATATAAAAATAATAACTTCTGAATTCTGCCACCGGTCAGCGACCGGTAATTATTTAAATTTATACAAGCAAAATAAGGGCTTCGTTTTATATAAAACTCGTATATCTCACTTGATAATCGTATATAAATTTCCCCTTTTTCATTATCCATATCGCTAAATTTAAGACTGTCTATAAAACTAAAAATAAAGCCTTGCTCGCCTTTTTGCACTTTAATAATTGAAGTCTTTAAAGCATTTAAAGACTCTTTTATTTTTCTATACGTATCTGTATTTGCTTTATTAAAAACCATATTGGAAAGTTCATAATAGCTCGAAGAGACCGTTTGTGAACCTCCTTTTTTGGCTTTTTCCATAATAACCGAAAAAACAATCTCATCCTCAATTATTAATCTCAATGATTTCATATATAGCTCTATATTTTGAATATTATCTTTGCTAATAAATGTGAATCTATCTACGTCGAGCTTAGGACGGGATTTTAAACAACTAAAACCCCCGGTCGAGTTTAACCATGTGAAAATTGATATAAAAGTTTTTTCTAAATCATCCATTTTTTAATCCCAAAAAGCATAGCCAGCTTTCCCAAAAAGCATAGCCAGCTTTCCCAAAAAGCATAGCCAGCTTTCCCAAAAAGCATAGCCAGCTTTCCCAAAAAGCATAGCCAGCTTTCCCATTTTGCCCTCTGAAACCTGCGCCGTTATTGGCGCAAAAGGGCGTGAAAGAACTAAAGAACTAAAAGAACTAAAGAACACACACCCGACGCCTTCGGCGGTGTGTGAAAATTTTTTAAAAAATTTAAAAGAAAAATTATCCATTTTTAATCTTTTATCCCCAACATATTTTTATAATCGTTCACATTAATTTTGCCAGGGGGTTTTATATTTGCTTTTGTAATAATTAAGCAGTTTTTTGGCTTTAGCCGGACTTGTCGGCATTAACGGTTCGCCTTTTTTGTTTAATACAAAAACGAATACTCTCAAGTTTCGTCCTCCTTATCATCCTAAAATTTTTTTTTATTTACTGCTTTTTTTATGATATTACTTAGAGACTCAACTTTATTTTCTTCCATATAATTGTCTAAATCTTTTTTTTTAAACAGTATTTTTCCTTCAGGACGATAGAAGGGAATTTTATTTTTATACAGAAGATTTCTTAACTGTCGTTGCGATACCCTAATGTAGTCCGCTGCTTCCCGGACTGTTAAATAGTTCGGATTTATTAGATTGCCAGCGCTTTGGCTTTGACTTATAATAAGAGCCAGCTTCGCAATGCTTTCATCGCTCAGCTCTATTTTTTGAATAATTTCTGGCATATATCCCTAATTCCTAACATATTTTTATAATCGTTTACGTTAATTTTGACGTAAGAATTGATAAAAAAATTAAGTATTTTTATCGCTACTTATAAAAATACAACTAATATGTTCTATTGTCAATAAAAAAAATACTATTTTTTTTATGTAGTAATTTATTTATTTTTTTATAATAATGAATGATATAATATAATGATAAATACTTCTTTTAAACGTATATCCTAATATAACTTTTAGATTTATATGTTTATATGCAGTGATAGTAATAAGGATACTTTATGAAAAAACTTTTATTATTCAGTTTATTATTAATTCCTGTTTTAGCTTTTTCCGGATGTATGGCTTTACAAAAACCTATGGATAGCGCTTTAGGGGTAAATCCTAAAACAGGATGTTCCTATGGCGTAAACTGCACTCAAATTCATAATCAGACTTCTAAGACAACACAATCTCAAAATTAGGGTGCAACCATGCTTAAGAGAGTAGGTTTGATAGGATTTGGAATTTTAACGGGCGTAATATTATTTTCCGGCTGTTCGAATAAACCAGACCTAAAACACTGGTCAAAAACTACCGCCGCTTATTTAATATCACAAAAATATCCTAAAGTTGTTAACTCAAAAAAAAGAGTATCTGTTTTTTCTGCAGGTCCATTTGGAATGGCAATTCCATCAGGTCATAAAATTATAGATAATTATAACATTGGTGTAATGAAATTCGGTAAAATTATATCTTGCAATAGCAATAGAACAACTCATACCGCTTTGTGCTGGTATACGGTGATTTTTGTTCCAAACAAAACTTATTATAAAGTTAGAAAAAAACTTGCAAAACATCTTGTTATTAATAAAACGGGAGAGGCGGAATCTTTTTTTCAACAAACTGTTAATAAAAATTGGTATGTTTATGTAGTAGATTGGCAATGGAGAAAAACTATTGTCCAGTGGCGCTCTAATTATTGAAACAATTAGCATATTATTATAATTTAAGATATAATATGTATAAGGAGGACAAAAATGAAGAAACTGGAATCTACTGTTGAAGCTATAAACTATATTTTAAAAAAATTAGGTAAAACCGATAAATTGACCATAATAAAATTGTTATACTTAGCTGATAAATGCCATCTCGTGCGATTAGGAAGAACTATTACCGAAGACGAGTATTACGCTATGAATTACGGACCCGTTGGATCGCTTGCGAAAGATATATTAACAAACTACGATGATAATATCACATTTTCAGCTAGCGAATCCGAGTATATTAAAAGTTTAATAAACCCGGTAGATAAATATTATTTTGAATATAAAAACGGTATTACAGAACAATTCCTTTCAGAATCTGATTATAATGCTCTTGATATCGTTTTAACCAAATATTCAAATTTATCATCAGATGAACTTGTTAAAATTACACATAATTATCCCGAATGGAAACAGCATGAAAGCAAGTTATGCGACTCTAAGAGCGAAACAAAAAGAGTTAGGATTAAAAATGAGGAACTCTTATCATTACTTAGTGAAGATTATGGAATTTTTAATGTCGATGCCGCACATGTCGAGATGTCCAAAAATATACTTTTAGGATATTATGACTAATGGATATAAATCTTGACGTTATCTTAGGAACTATTAACGAATGGTTTATATGTTTGTTTAAAAATTCCAAACACGCAAAGGATTCCTCCCCGCATTTTCATATAATAATACCTATAAAAGAAGAAAATAACATTACCTGTAAAGCTGAAAAAAGTTTTATCGTCTGTTATATAACTTCCCAAATAGAAAAGAGGGAAAATTATTATAACAATATTTTTAAAAATAATGGGATTAAAGATGGGATTAATAATTGGATTAAAGCGCTTGTCAAAATAAGTCCAAAAGATTTTATTTTTTTAACAAAAGACAGTGTGATAGAATGCAATAAAGCCGAACTATACAGCATAACAGAACTACTTGATATTATAGAAAACCCTAAAGATTTTATTTTAAGACCTGAAACTATTAACGAATATTTTAAAAATCAAATTACAAATGCTATAAATATTAGCCCCGATGTTCGTAATAATATTAAAAAGATATTGCCGTTAATTATTACTTAATCACCCTAAACCATTTTCTTTTTAATATTTCGTGCATTCTTTTTAATTCGCCGCTCTTTTTTTAATAGTCCATACGCCAACTCAATATTACTCTTAGCTATATAAATAAGATTTTCATCGTTATAATCAAATATTTCTTTCAACATCATAATTTCTTTTTCGAGCTCAGGGTTTGAGATAGAAAATTTTAGCGAGGATTGTTTTTTGTAGAAATATTCTAATTCTGTATTTAATACTTTAGAAATTTCTATTAATTTGTCGAATGGAATTTTATTAATACCTTTTTCATATCTTTGTATTAAATGATAATCCACCCCTATCATTTCGCCTAATTTTTCCTGAGAAATTTTTAATTCCTTTCGCTTCTGCTTAATTTTTGAACCTATAAAATTGTATAGGCTTATTCTAACGCTGTCTTCCATATAATATAAGTTTATATCTTATTTTAATCAGACCACTACATTAACAAAAATAAAATAAAAATATCACATAAAAAAAATAGTAATTTTTTTATTGACAATAGAACATATTAGTTGTATTTTTATAAATAGAGACAAAATTAAACAAGGAGATGAAAAATGGGATTTAATCATCATATAATTAGATCGTACTGCCACAGTATCAATATCCCTATCAAAGAGTTCGCTGAACAGATAGGTATTTCCAAGACGCATTTATTTAACTACATCGACGGCAAAAATAATATTTCCGAAACTGTCGCCAAAAGAATTGAAGCGTTAACGCAAGGCAAGCTTAACACTGAAGAATTGCTTGCGTTAAATAAATCAAAAAAAAAGGAGTAATATGAAAGCGTGGGAGCATAAATTAACAACGATAAGTATATATAGTGCAGTATACAGTTATACTGCCAAAAACATCGATGCTACCACTATAAAGTATTTTTCCGCCGGATTTTTATTAGCCTTTATAGGCTCATTTTTTCCGGACTATGACATTAAAATCTTTGGACCTGGAACATCCCCAGACGGTTTTATAAACGTCAAAGGGCACAGAGGATTATTACATTATTACAAATTCTATGTCTTTGTCTTTATCCCGCTTATACTGGCGCTATTTATCGCCCGAATATTTTATAATTTCGACCATATGTTTTTGTTAATAATATTTTCAATTAGCTGTTTTTTCTTTGGAAATATTATGCATATTTTAGAGGATTCCATAACGACTGTTGGAATCCCTATTTATCGGTTCAATAAGGAGCTATATAAGTCGTATAGCTATAAAATAGGCAACTTTGATTCGATAATGGTATCTTTGGTCGCGATTTTTATTTTCATAGGGTCTGCACTTTTTATAGCGTATAACGTATTAAATAAATTTTTGTAATAATATGAATATTTTCTGTAAATATAAATTATATGTCATAGCTTTAGCGGGCGGTGTAGTATTTGCCGCCGGCATCGCTGTTATAAACTATTATAATTTTTTAAAAGAGCCGGTATTAATGATGAACTATGAATATCAAATGTCTAAAATTTTAAGAAAAAAAGACAAGCAAAATAAAATTATAGAGTACAGGCTTAATTTAACAAAATATTATTTGGGCCATAAAAAAAACTGGCTCAACATATCAAAAGAAATGCTCCTGCTCTATCCTATAGATAAAAGTCTTGTCTTATCGAAGAAAGTTGGAGTGATTGCATATAAACTTGAAAAATTCGATAAAACGATAATTAAAGAGTTACATTTAATTTATTAAATTTTTAAATTTAGGGAGGCAATTATGAAGGACAAAATTATGTTGTTTGCTATTAGTCATCAAAGACTATTAAATTTTTTAGCTGTTTTAGTAGGATTAGGATTAAATTTTGTTTTTCTTAAAAACGCAGACGCGGCAACCTATGGGCAATTTAATACAAGCGCTGGGTCAGTAGGCACCACAGGAGCATCAGGCATTCTGGACACTGCTACGACATGGATATGCTATAGGTTAGCCCCTGCAACTACTGCACTCGGAGTAGCGAAAGGGTTTTACGATATTAAAAGACATAAACCGCAGGCGGCGGAGAAAGCATTTATTACTGGAGCCGCCGGCGTCGGCGTTATGATAACACCAACCATTATAAACGCTATCGTTGGAATAGTGTCTTCAGTCAATCCTCCTACTGGAGGATAAAATGATAAACGAATACGCTATATATGATATTTCTAACAAGGTTTTGAAATTTGGACTATCGTTATATGAGTGGTTTGCGGTTATAGGAACTACTATGATAGGGTTACTCATATTTCATAAAAATATATTTGACCTTGCGTATAATATGTTGTTTTTAGGACTATTAGTGATATCGTTAAAGGTTTATAAAATAAATAAACCGGACGGTTATATGAAAAGCGTGATAGGTTATTTTTTTTCAAATAAGACCTATCACGTGCATTATAAGACAGAGAAAAAATATGATAACATCGCCTACAAATTATAATTACAGGGACGAAAGTAGCGGGTTTTTTAACTTGCTAAATTTATTGTCTATCGAAAATAATACAATTATTTCGATAGACGGTTCACATTCGGCTGTCTATAAAATTACCGGCATCGATTTTTATTTGCAAACCGACAATACTTTAAACAGGATGTCGAACATTAACGATTTATTTCTATCTCTTCTCCCAGAAGATTTCATTCTCACTTTTATTTATAAAATAGACAATACGGCGCCGGAGTTTGTTGATTCCTATAAATCGTCCGCAAATCCACCTGATGACTTTAGATTTATAAAAGAGAAAAAAATTGCCAATCTCCAGGAAAAGATTATAAAAAAAATAGATATATATTTATATGCTACGGTAAAATCTTATGATCTAGAAAAAGTCCTACAAACCGACCTGATTTCAAAAATAGTCAATATATTTAAACCGCACCCTGATGTAATTAAAAATCATGCAGAATCTTTAGAAAAATTAGATAATTTCACAAGAAACTTATCGTTTTTAATTTCGAGCATCGGTATTAATGCTAAAAGACTTAATGATCAGGAAATATTCGATTTCCTGTTTAAAGAATTAAATCCTGGACGTACCGCAAAACCGCCTCTTTTAAAAAATATGGACGAATCAGAAACTCTAAGATCTCTCTTGGTATATTCACCCTTATATATTTCTACAGAAAAGTTAGTAATTGATTCTAAAAACTATAAATTTGTTAATATGCATAAATTACCGAAGTTTGTGTCGACTTTCGGTATCACCGAACTTTTAAATTTCGCATCGAAATATTACTTTTTTAGGTATACGCTCGCAGTAAGTTTTTTTGTGCCTAATCAAGAAAAAAAATACAATGACGTTTTAGATGAGGCTAATATAAAAAGGTCAATGTCAGAGGCTACGTTAGGCGATTATGCTGACCGAAAAGGCTTAAAAGAGGCTGACGTAATTGACAGCCTTCTTGATTCAGTCGCCAAATTCGGCAAAAAATTTGTTGAGGTAAGTTTGTCAATTAGGGTTGAAGATGACATTCAAAAAGATGCTGAAACGGTTATACAGGGCTGTAAGTATTTTAATAATATGGAAGCTATTGATGACAAATGGGAATATAAAAATATATTTCTTTCATATTTTCCTGGAACACAGCACCTAAATTTCAGAAAAAAAACCATGACTTCTCTTGAAGCTGCCAACTTTTTTCCACTTCATCAGGGCTTTTTAGGAACAAAGAAAGCTCCAATAGCTCTTTTAAACAGACGACTAGAGCCTTTTTCGTTAGACTTATTAAACAATAAACTTCCATCCAAACACGGACTTGTTTTTGGTAAAACACGTTCAGGTAAAGGATTTATGATGAATGGGTTTTTATCAGATTATTTTCTATCATCAGACAATATAGACATAGTAGGAGTTGATATCGGCGGCACATATGAGAAATTTACAAGACTTTTCGGCGGCAATTATATCGACATAGAACTTGACGGAAGATATAACTTAAACCCTTTCCCTTATAAAAAAGATATTTTAACGCCATCCGGCGATTATAATGCCGAATTATTAAATTTTTTATCTCATATTGTTGCCATGATGGTACTTCCGAACTCGAGACCGGAACCTAACGACTATACGATTATTCTAAGAGCCATATCGTCAGCATATGATGCAATGCCGCTTGACGAGAATCCGACCTTCTCTGACATAAATAATCAATTATTTAACTATAAGGAAGGGCGCGATATATCAGACAAACAACGCGCCATGGCATTAGGTAAAAATCTTTTTAGATGGACTGATATCACGAGCCCTTATCTATCGCTTATAAACCAAAAAGGGACAATGGATTTATCAAATAAAATAAATGTTTTTGATTTGCAGAAAATATCTCAATATCCTGATTTGCAAAAGTTAGTCTTTGCTATAGTTAAAAATCTTACATTTAAAAAAATGTACGATAGAGATAGAAAAGTAATATTTTTTTACGATGAATGCTGGCAGTTTTTAGAAGACCCAGAAATAGCCGAACTGGTTTTACATTTGTATAAAGCGTCGGCAAAATGGGACTGTGCGGTTTATGCCATCACGCAAGACCCATCTGACTTATTAAAAACGAACGTCGGAAAATCTATAGTCGATAACACTACTATTAAGATATTTTTACATCTCGATGTCAACACTAATCAAGATGATTTGATTGCTTGCGGTCTTAACTTAAGAGAAATTGATACGGTTAATTCTTTAAAAACGGAAAAAGGTTATTTTTCTGAATATTTCATTAAATTCGGAAACGATTCGGCGGTTATAAGAAATGAACCTTCCCCGTTCGAGTATTGGCTTTATTGCAAGTCCAATGAAGACTTTTTAATTGAAAATAAAATTAATCAAGAATACCCCGACAAGTCCTTAAAGGAAAGGTTAGAAATATTAGCCGACCGATATCCCCACGGACCTTACGGGGTATAAGGAGGTAAAAATGCCGAAAGACGAGAAAGTTAAAGATTATTTTCAGTGCGAAAAATGTAAAATTTATTTTAAACCTGAAAATATTGTTAAACTGCATCCTTCGGAGGAAGCAAAGGTTTCGCATGTATGTTTTACTTGTTTTGACCAGTATTACAAACATAAATAAAAATTGTATAACGGGAGGCGTAACGATGAAAAAACTTTTATTATTCAGTTTATTATTAATTCCTGTTTTAGTTTTTTCCGGATGTATGGCTTTACAAAAACCTATGGATAGCGCTTTAGGGGTAAATCCTAAAACAGGATGTTCCTACGGAGTTAATTGTTCTAAAATTCCAAATGAAACTGCGTCACAATCTCAAAAGTGAGGTGCTATTATGTTTAGAAAATTTAAAAAAATAACAGCTTTTATAGGTATTATGACAGTTTCTATGTATTTGACATTATCGGTTTTAAATACAAGAAATGCGTATGCCTTTGTCGTTCCATCTATATCTGGGGTCGTCAATGCCGCTTCTGCTTTAGGGGATGCTGGGAGTTCTCTTGAACAAGCAGGAAGTATTATTGGACTGGCTATTCCTCCTGTAGGTCCATTCGGATTAGCAACGAGCGTTAATCAATTTTTAGAGGGAAAATTTAAATCAATGATGAATCTTGGTAAAGCTATGACCGATATGGCAAAGCTTCAAGTATCATTAGCTAAAGTGCAATCTTCAATTAATGCCGCCACTAATGCGGTACAGGATGTTTATAACGCCGACGCCGACATAACAGGCGCAAGAAACGAGTTGTTATCAAACGGCATTATGATGAATAACTGCTCCGGCGGACAAGGAATTATGGGTTCTATTGCAGCAGAAAATTGCACGGAAAATAGTATAAACGGTAATATTTCAGCCATACAGGGAACTTATTCTAATTTAGGCGGTCAAGCGGGTGTTTCGGGAAACGGAATATCGTCAGCTCTTGCCGGAAGTAGCGCAAATCAATCGGCGTTAATATCTGGAGTAAACAACTTTTCGGCTATAAGCGAAAACGGACTTGGCGGTTCAGTCGCTATATCGCCTACAAGCAATCTCTGTCTCGATGAAATAGCTTCAGGCATAGTAACATCTGCTTCGCAATGCACAGAAAGCTATCAAAGGGCTATGAACTCGCAGCTAAATAAAAATATGCTCATAATAGGAACGCAGGGCGTTGCGGAAGGTAACGCCGCGATGATGACCGGTTCGGGATTTTCTCAATCTATCTCGAATGTAAGCGGTTCTTATGATTTACAGCAGGTTGAACTTTTAAAACTATTGGCGCAGGAGCAAGCGCAGAATTTAAAGGCTACAGGCGCATTGACGCAACAAATTGCTGTTAGAAATCAAATAAAAGCAGCTAAAGAAATAAATAATTCGGTAGTTCCCGGGGTTTCTACATCTCCTGCCCCGCCGAGCACCTTTATATACTAATATGCGGATATTAATCTTAATATCTTTTATAGTTTTGTTTACGGGCGTACGCGGGGCGTTTGCAGGGGCACCGGTGCCATCGTATTCCTATTGTGCCTCCTTAGGCGAATTATACAGTCCTAGCTCTGGTTCTTGTTTGGTGATACAGTCGTCAAGCGGATCATCGTCAAACGGATCGCCAGCAAGCGGAACTAAACCTAATACGACTGCGGCGGCAGTTCCGGATGCATCCGGGGCGACGGGTTCATTTTCTGATTGGCTCACAAAAACCATCACCGGACCAAACGGCATATCAACCGTTCCTCAAGATATCTGGGGAACGACAGGTATAGGAAATGGCGGTTTAATGCCGAAACTCGCGCCGTTCATGGAAGCTTTGGGCTTTGCGATATTGATTTTCAGCTTTGCTTATAATATGTACATAAACCTATACAGATATTCCGTGGGTTTAGAAAATAGAGCGCAACCGTATGCTCATATATTTGTATCGTTTTTATTGTCTGCGGTGTTCATTTATATATGGAGCTATAATTCAGGCGGTTCCGGTAATTTGTTTTATGAATATTTAGCTGTTGTTAATAAAATGTATAACTCGATTGTAACAGGTATTATGGGTGCATCGGTGATAGTCGGTCTATTGCACAATATCCATCATACCACTACCGTAGTCACTAATGAGGTGCATAATGTTAAAACTGGCGGATGGAGCTGGAATCCCTTATCATGGGGGTCAGCAGCGGTAGGAGCAGTTGTGGGATATTTGATAAAAACTGTCTTCGAATTAATAATTACAATATGTTTATCAATAGTTTATCTACTATATCTCTTAATTAGTTATCTTGTATATTTAGTTCAGCTTTTTTTTCTGGGCACTTTATATGCAGTATTTCCAGTCGTTATAGGAATAAATCTCGGGGATTACGCTAAAGATATGAAAGTGCTTCAAAATTGGACAAAATGGTTTATAGAAGTGTCGCTTTGGGGCATTTTAATATCGTTAGAATTTACTATATTCGCATATATAATAGGCAATCATTTTGCAGATTCTAATTCATTTATATCGCCTTTAACGGCTATCTTACTGCTTATTATAATGTGTTTTCTGCCTTTAGCCGGTCCTGTTCTAATCCATAAAATATTTAGGATTCACGGCGCGTCCAGCCAAGCTAATTTAAAAGGTCATATAAAAAGATTTTCAGGTGGCGCCGGCGGTAAAGGTAAAGGCGATAATAAAAACGATGGCGGAGGCAAAGATGGCAGCGACAAAGAAAAATCCGGCGGAGCTGGAAAAAAACAAGAGGACTCGGCTTCCGCCATCCCGGCGGACGGTATCGCTCCGGGTGCAACTACGATGAGAAGCGGCGGAGGGGATGATAAAGCAAAAATGGCCGCTAAGGCTGTTGCTACCGGAGGAGCTTCTATTCCTGCGGATATGGCTAAAGAAATAGCCAAACAAGCTGTTAAAACTACGCAAGAACAAGCTGTTAAAACTACGCAAGATGTTGCAAGTTCGGACGGCGAGGCAAAATAATGAGGTTTTAGAGGGCAAAAATGGAAAACAAAAGATTATTTCATGAGGTCTGGGGACATTTAAAATTAGAAAACTTAGGTTATAAAATTTTAGCCGGGGCAATGTTTTTAGTGGCTGTTGGGGCACTTATTGTGTCTTATTATACATATAGCATAAACAGAGTCCCAGTTGTTATTTTGGTTAATCGTTTAGGACAAGCCACCGTTTTGCATCGCATTGCTTTTAAACATAAAGCAGGCAAAGGCGAGATATATTATTTTACTAAAAGTTTTATTAGAGAATTAACAGGTTTTAATAGTCTTACTGTCAGAACTCAAATACCGAGAGCGTTAAATAAAATGGAGCCAGCGTACGCTAAATATTGGTATAACTACATAGTTAGAACGAGACTCGTTAAGACAGCCATCAGCGATAATGTTGATTTTCATATTACTTTTAAAAAAATAGAGATAAGAAATCAAACAGCGCAGCATGTCGTATTACGGGCTATTGTAAAAATAGAAATCATCAAGAACAACTCCGGAAAAATCGTAAATAAGGCGAGATATATCGATAAGATAATTTTAAAAAGAATACCGAGAACCGTTAACTTTCCTTTTGGGCTTGAGGTTGTTAATTTTACGGAGACTAAATTATGATTTTTAAAGACAGAAAAATTAAAGAGTTGGAAAAACAGCTTGCCGATCCAAACCTAACGGAGGAAGAAAGGGATCAGATAAATAAACAAATTGAAATCTTAAAAACAGGAAAATCAAAAACTCCATTCGGATGGGTAATAGCCGGAATTGTTGTAATTTTTATAATAGCGTTTTCACATTTGATATCGTTGTTTATAACAAAAAAACACGCAGAGGCGGTACGGAAAAATACACAAAAAGTGAAGCCCGCACGCTACAGTACTAGCGATTTTATAATTAAAAAAAAGAAACAGCCTGTTAAACGCAGCAAGGGTTATTCTAAATTAGAAACTGAATTCAAGACATTAAAAAAGAAGCTAAAGACAAATCCTATAAGCAATCTTGAGACTGCCCAGCACACTATATCAAAATCGGTAGGAGCCGGAAAATTTGTTATATTCGTTAATCCGGCTTATGCTAAAAAAATAAAATCCCTCGAAGGGTATAAAAGTCCTCAACAAATAGCGCAAACAGCCTTAAAAATTCCGCAACTACAGAGCCAAAACAATACACAAAATATGCATAAAAATATATTAATTCCGACAGGAGCAGTTATATCCGCTTACACTAAATATAAATTATACTCTTATAATACCAAAGTTCCGGTCGTAGCAATCGTATCCAATCCTTACAGTTTTGAAGGAAAACTTATAATACCGGCAGGATATGAGTTTATGGGGTCGGTATCAGGACATACAAAGTCAAGACTCAATATAAGTTTTAATAAAATTATTAATCCTGCAAACGGACAGTCTATGACCGTAGATGCGATAGGCGTAATGACCAACGGTTCGGCGGGTATTGTGGGTAACGCTCATTATCACGTTATCCAGAACGTTCTGGCCGGTATCGGCGCCGGAGTCCTCGGAGCTGCCGCGATGTTTGCGGGCGGCGGATCCGCTATGAATTCATCCGGGGCTTATACATACCAAGACAATCTAAGGCAAAATATAGCTCAAAACGAAACGTCATATGCGCAAAGCAGTCTTAACAACGCGACGCAAAGCAATAGTCAGGTTGTTATAACTTTGCCGGCAAAGACACCTATTAAAATAATGTTTTTAAAATCTTTAACGAGGTAAAAATAATGAGCGTAGAAAAAATAAATAATATCAAACAAGGTCTAAACGAATATTTCATAGACAGACGGGATACTATTGACATGATAATCCTTGCTGTATACTCGAGAAAGAATGCATTTCTTATAGGCGAACCGGGGCTTGCTAAAACGGATATACTAAAAGCATTTTCCTTATCTGTTAAAGATTTTATTTTCTTTGAATACCAGATGAGTTTTACGACCAAATTGGAAGATATATTATCTATAAATACAAACAATGGTATTGGTATTGATAATTGCCATATTGCTTTAATAGATGAATTCTTTAAAGGTAATCCATCGATGTTAAATAGCTTGCTCGGTGCTTTAAACGAAAAGATTATTTATGTCCCGGAACCGAAAATAATACCACTACTCACCGTTTTTGCTACGTCAAATGAAAAACCGGATGCTACTGAAGGAACATCCTTATTGGCTTTATATGATAGATTTTTGTTAAGACAAGAAGTTATGCCTTTGCGGAATAAGGAAGATTTTAAAAAACTTATGAAAATTAATAAACAATACGAACCGTCAGAACACTTAACAATGGACGATTTAACTGAAGATTATAACAAAATAAACAACATTGATTTATCCGATTACATTATAGATTTACTTTTTAAAATTAAATCTGAACTTTTAGTCAGACAGGTTCGTGTCAGCGATAGACGTTTTAGAGATTTAATTGCAATACTTAAATCCTCTGCATTCTTGAGAAACGATAGTGAAGTTAAAATTGATGATATTTATAATATCAAATCATCTTTGTGGACATATAGCTCAGATATTAAAACAGTCGATTTGACGGTCAATAAAATTCTAAAGGAAGCCGAAAGCAGCGGTCAAAAAATAATTAATTTAGGAGAGGTTCAATATGCTTAAAATATTAGGTGTTTTTATAATTCTGCTATGGACTGTAAGCGCGCATGGTATGGGATATTCAAACTTAAAAAAATATAGTTATTACAATAGGAAACAAATTCATAAATTGCCGATAAACAATAATATAGTTTATAAATTAAACACTGCTTTCGGTTTTATATCGGTAATAACATTGCCAACGATACCATTAGATGTCGTAATCGGCGATTCTAACGCATTTTCTTATTATACCCTCGGTTCTCAAATATTTGTTCGTCCTAAATCTTATAATAAGAAAGTTTCTACAAACATGGAGATACTAACAAAATTTGGACTTATCAATATTGAAATAGAGATAACTTCAAAAAAAGATGTTGCATACGACTTAGACCTTGCAAAGCCAGGACAGAGTTTTTTTTATAAAAATTACATAGAACATAAACTGCGCAAATTAGAAAACAAGTTAAAAATGCAGTATACGGCTAAATATAAAACTATCGCAGCTATGAAACAAAAAGTTGCTCAAAACAAAATTTACGTCGAAAAACTAATATTGTCAATAAATAAAGAAAAAATCAACGCTTCGGCGAATAAGCATAATATATCATTTACAGCTATTTATAAATCTAAAATAGGCAATAAGTATTACATAAGATATATGATTTCTAACAGCACCAATAACTACGTTATAGTTCACGATTTATATCTTTACGATAGCAGTTCCGCGTGGTACGGAGCTTCGTCTAAAAAGGAAGTCAGAATATTAAATCCAGTGTTAAACTTAAAGCTTATGCCGCGCGAAGTTTATAAGGGATATATCGTTTATAACGATAAAAATGCGAATGATTTATCTATGCATCTTTATGTCAACGGTAAATTAACGATTATTAAGGTCAAACTATGAAAAAATTTATACTATTAATATTATTGTTTACAGTTTTTACTGTTTCTGGATGCGGATATAATTCGTCTTACACCGCGAGTTATAGTAAACCCTTAAACTCAAGCCAGATAAATAAGTTAAATAACATAATGTTCGCATATTTAAATATACCTGTTCTCAAATTTGCAGTCGTATCACCCCCCGAGACACAGCAGAAGACCGATAATAATTTCTATCAGCCTTCTGCTGTTATTAAAACAGCTAATGAGGTTGCGGGTAAGCCGTCAGTTCAAAAAACTAAGCCGAACAGACAAAATCCCGGCAAAAAATCGTCTACAAAACAATATAATGCGATAGCGGTCGATAATAAATTATTTTTTCAAATATTTAGCAGAAAAACGGTCCAGATAAATAAAACATTCAACATTAAAAAGGTAGATATTACTATTAAAGAAATAAGATACGACAAAGGTTATGAGATAGTCTCGCTTGCGCTTACGAACAAAGGGCAAACGAAAACAATCATGGAAAATTTTAAATATTCCAATGCAGGCAATTCATTCGAAATTAAGAAGTTTGAAGTAATTCAAAATTTAACTCTTGCCAATAAATATAAAAGAGGTATGATTTTATGGCTAAAATTTCAATAGCTATTATTATCGGTTTGGCGGTACTTACTACAAGCGCATACGGATATTCTTATAACTCGATAATAAAAGCCATTATGGAGTCATCGAGGGAGTTTAATATTCCAGCAGGGCTTGTAATAGCGGTCATGCGCGAGGAAAGCGATTTTAACGTAAATGCCGTTAGTCCGAAAGGGGCGGTTGGATTAATGCAACTTATGCCGTCTACGGCAGCATCAATCGGGGTCAACCCCTACGACCCTGTTCAAAATATTATCGGCGGGGTCTATTATTTAAGGTATTGTTTAGATCTTAAGGGTGGCAATGTTGCGCTTGCATTAGCTTGCTATAATGCCGGACCAAATGGAGGAGTTCCGCAAGAAACATATGATTATATAAAAAATATAGCGCAATTTTACAAGGAGATATCGAGATGAAAAAAAACAAGAAGAAAGACGATGTTAAACCTCATATAGTTTTAAGGATAATTAAGTATGTTTTTAGTTTGATTATTTGGCTGGTAATATTTGCAGTTCTCGGAATGGCGCTGCTTTTTACCGCAAGACGCGTTTTTGCGGCAACATATAGCAATAGGGTCTGCACTTTTCAAAGACCTCTTGGCTATCGTTATTATAACAAAAGAACTGAGCAGGGTTATGACCCTTACTATACAGCCAGAGTAACCACTGCCGTCTATAACCGGTATTTTAGCGGTGAGGACACCAATATGAACATCGGCGGAGTGAATATAGTCGCCGATAATAATATTTTTGTTTTTGAAAATACGCTGACGAGCGGAGGATATTCCTCGACATTCGATTATTTGTGGCAAAACAATGCGTGGCAATATACTGAAGATTTAGACATCGCGTATGCATCTTCTACAGATATTCAATATATGATTCCGCCAGAGTTAGAATTTGGTCCGGTGATTCCGATTTGGAACAACCGCGCTTATTACGAGTGGTGGATTGCGAATGCGTTAAATTACTATAAAACGCAACAAGCGGCTTGGTTTGCTTATAACTCTCAAATTACAGAAGGCTTTGACGCATGGGAATGCGAAAGAGCTTTCAGGGGTTATCCGATCACACAAATTACATATATAAATAGATTTGGGAAAAGCTATACGAAGAGTCTTTTAACCGTTAAATTTCCAAAAATCCAACCGTCTTCGGCCGGAACATGCCCCCCGCTGCCGATATCGATTTTGTTCGGGTTCGAATGGTGTGTTAAACATGGTTTATAAGGAGATAGCATGATAAATGATGAAAGCAAAAATACAAAAAAAGATAATATGGAGCAATTAATAAATCATTTCCGAATAGTAAAATTATTCGCATATATAATCTTAGGATTAGTGATAATCACAATGATATTAGTTATCGTTCAAAGCGCTAATGCATTTAATTTACCGAAATTGAAAATTACCTATATTAAACCTAAGCAGGCACAGGCGCAAATTGTCGGCAAGACCAATGGACTGCCTGTTCTAACGGTTAATTTCGTGAATAAACCG